>SWBY01010159.1_pt1 | contig 47462 bp, 43 predicted proteins | sample 4693071 | NCBI WGS metagenome assembly SWBY01 (sample SAMN10267273, study PRJNA491770) | bioreactor metagenome | isolation source: DHS bioreactor inoculated with marine methane seep sediment | place: Japan: Omine Ridge, Nankai Trough | collected 2006-05-06 | reverse complement strand
AAGGTACATCACGGCCTCAGCATCGCACCGGGCAGTATCCTTGAGGCACTGGAACATGCCGCTGATATAAATCCCGACCTGTACATATTCGAAGTATCCCTTGGCGGTACCGGAGCAGCTGAATTAGGTATCATTACCAGCCTGGATAACGAGTACACAATAGCCGGCGGAAGCAGCACATCCACCAGGGCCAAGATGCAGATGGCAGACTATGCAAAACACGGTAGCACGCTGCTTGTAAACGCATCTGTTGGCCAGATAGATCCACCTGATGATGTGAAAATTATCACCTTCAGTGACACACCGGGAAAGGGCGACGTGTATATGAACGACCTACACACTGGGATTAGGACCATCAATTGCGAATCCATGGATTGTGGAACCATCAGGTTCATGCCAGGTCCAGGTTATGACCCATCGTCCTATTCCACAGCTATGGTCTGTGCAGCCGCAGCAGCCTGTATATTGGATGTAGAACCGGGGAATATCGAGTCTGCACTGCTCGATTTCCAGGGAGTGCACGGCAGGATGAGGCAGGTGGAGTGGGCAGGCCGGAAAATGGTGGATAACTCTAATTCCGGCATGAACATCAACTCAGTGGGGCATGCACTGGAATATGCTAAAAATATTGCAAAAACCGGTAACAGGCTTGTACTTGCACTTGGCGAAGAGGCAAAGCAGGTATGCGAAGGGCTTGACCCTGGAGATGTCAGTACCTTTACCATTGAACACGGCAGTGATGTGGATGATATTATCCTGGTTGGAGAAAGAATGGAAGGTATCAGCGGGAATAACATCCACCATGCAGACAGCCTCGATCGCGCAATCGAGATGGCAGAGTCGCTGACAAAAGAAAATGATATTATAATTTCATGTATAAAATGTTTCAGATAAACAGGAGGATAATAAAAGAATGAGTCCGGCACCCAAACCCCTTGAACCCTTGATCATGCACCCCAGACCCAGTTCCATCGTGGCAGCACTGTATACCCTGCGCGACCTTGACGTGGACGTGGTAATCCTGCACGGCCCGGCAGGGTGTAGTTTCAAACATGCCAGGCTTCTTGAAGAGGATGGGCTGCGTGTGGTCACTACAGCACTGGACGAGTCCGGTTTCGTGTTCGGCGGCCATGATGAACTGGTAAATATACTCAAAAAGGTTATCGAGATGTTCGACCCGAAAAGTATAGGCATCGTAGGCACCTGCGCCAGTATGATCATAGGCGAGGAACTGCACGAAGCAGTCCTGGAAGTGAACCCCGACGTCCCTGTGATAGAAGTGGAAGTGCATGCCGGGTACCGTGAGAATACCAAAGGCGTGATCATTGCACTGGAATCAGCACTGGCCGCAGGGATTCTCAGCGAGGAAGAGTTCGAACGGCAGAAGGTACTCCTGAATGAGGCTACTGAAGTAGAGAAACGCCACGGTGCAGCCAGTAAGGAATACCTGGAACCCAGCCGCGGCGATACTAAATACACAGTGGCAAAGCGCATCATACAATTATTAAAGGAAGGTAAGAAGTGCATCAACATCCTGAATGCCAAAAAGGAGACCGGGTACATGTTCGCAGATATCAATGCGGCAGTGAACCAGGTGGCAAAGGACCTGGGCTCTGATTCAGTGATAGTCAATATGGCCAACCTGGATGAGAACCTGGGACTGGACAGGGTCAGGGCCCATGCCCGCAACATTGCCCGCGACTTAAAAGGCATGGGTGTGGAAGTACATGAGATCATAGGCGGGCTGGACGAATATCCGGTGACCGGGGAAACTGTCGGCAAGCTAATTGCGGAAAAATACCCTGGATTTGATTTTGCCGTGATAACGGGCGTGCCCCATGCCATACCCATGGATAACCTGGAGGGTATGGAGATCATCTCTGTGACCAACGGGCCCAGGCAGGTACTGCCCCTCAAGGAAATGGGGCATGACCATGTAATGGTGGAGATAGACCTGCACCCTAAGACCCTGGGTGTCAGCAATATCGTAGAGTCCGAGTTCGGGGCTACCCTGCGTGAACTGGCACGGGAGGAAATGCAGTGAAACAGATTGCCATCTACGGTAAAGGCGGTATCGGGAAGAGCAGTACAGCGTCCAATGTGGCTGCGGCATGTGCAGATGAGGGATATAGTGTCACCATCATAGGCTGCGACCCGAAAAGCGACTCATCCATCACACTGCTCGGGGGACATCGCATCCCTACGGTCATGGAACTGATGCAGCAGCGTGTTGAGATCACTGAAAAGGATGTGGTATTTGAGGGGTATAAAGGTATCAAGTGTGTGGAAGTGGGCGGTCCCGAGCCCGGTATCGGCTGTGCAGGCAGGGGCATAATCGTGGCTATCAAGACGCTGCAGAAGATTTCCACTGTCATGCAGGACTGTGACCTGATCATCTATGACGTGCCCGGGGATATTGTGTGCGGCGGGTTTGCGGCACCGATTCGCAAGGGGCTGGTAAATGATACATATGTGCTTACTTCCGGTGAATACATGCCATTGTATGCAGCCAATAATATCTGCAAGGGCTTTGCCAGGCTGGGCAACCAATTGAACGGTGTGATATGCAACAGCCGCAATGCAGAGAACGAGGAGGCTATTGTGAGTGCCTTTGCCAGGGAACTGGGCAGTGAACTACTGGCCTTTATCCCGAAGGACCCTCTCGTCCAGACTTGCGAGCGGGCAGGGTTCTCTGTTATTGAAAAAGAGCCTGATAGTGGGATTGCGAAAGTATACCGCAAACTTGCCCGCACCATCATTGAGCGCGACTCGGCCTGTTACCCCAAACCGCTGACAGATGCCAGGCTGCGGGAGTTGACTGGTTAATGTTCATGCATGAAAAACCTATATCTGCAGTAACCGGTATACTCCGCAAAAATTGTAACCGGACCCCTGCAGCTTTTCTTTCACAACCCACCCCTTACGCCCCATTCAGTGTGAACTCCTCCACCCACCCGAATCCGAACTCATCCATATAATCGCAGCACGCCTGTTCGAACTCCCTGCGCCTCTGCCTGAGCTCAGTGTGCCTGTCATCCCCGGGCTTATTCTCATCTGGCATAATAGATGTTTTATCCCAGCCAGTGGATAAGATTTATGAGACTTTTTATTATTTTCGGGAACTATTTAAAAAACCGCAGAGAGCGCAGAGAAAAACAACACATCTCTGCGTCCTCTGTGGTGAAGGCTGATACACTCACCTCCTACGGAGTTGAGTGCCTGCTACGCCTGAAGGGCCCGCAGGTAACGCAGACAGAATGCCGCAAACCTGCGTTCATCTGCGGTTCGAATTCTCATAAGTTCAGCGGGAGACTATAAATATAATACGACCGCGGTCGACATAAACAACAGGACCGAAGCCATACCCACCAGCTTATTAATCCGTGCAATATCTGTGGCTAACGGCAGACCGGAATTTTCACCAAGCACATAATGCCCCTGTTTTTCCAGCCGTACTCCCAGTGCCCCCGCAGCCGAGGCCATGGGCCAGCCAGAGTTTGGTGAGGGTGTCTGTCCCCTGTCCTTCAGGCATGTCCTGATGGCATTTACCGGGCTTCCTGTGAACACCGCACCTGCAACAATAAATATCAAGGACAACCTGGCAGGTATCCAGTTAAGGATGTCGTCAAAACGGGCAGATGCCCATCCCAGTTCAAGAAATTCCCTGTTCCTGTATCCCACCATGGAATCCAGGGTGTTCACTGCCTTATACGCAAGGGCCCCTGGCAGACCCATGATAAGATAAAAAAACAGCGGCGACAGGATCGTGTCCACAAAATTCTCAGAGACCGACTCGATCACTGCTGATGCCATGTGTGGTTCATCCATACCAGCCGTGTCCCTGCTAACCAGTGCCTTTAAGTCATCCCGTGCCACGTCCGGATGACCAGATACCAATCCTGCCATAATCCCGTTCCCGGAAGTCAGTAGCATCCGAAACGAGAAAGTGGATTTCAGGAAATAGGCCATTACCAGTAATGTAATAGTTTTAGGTAGAATGAATTGTGTGCTCACAACCAGCATACCTGCCAGAAAGGATGTACCTGTCATAGCCGCAACCATGAATACACCGAAAAACCTCTTATCCTTAAAATTAGAGGCCAGACCCTGGAGGGATCTGATACCCTTTCCCATCCAGACCACAGGATGAAGAATGCCGGGCGGTTCACCGAACAGGATATCCATGGCAATAGCCAGCACCAGTACCTCGATACTGTAGGTAAAGATAGCATCCGGCATATTCATAACATGGGTTCCATTACTTTTTTCCAGATGTCTTTGATATCTTCAGGTTTACCCTCGCAGGCCATCAATGCTTCGAGGATAAGGTTGGCAACCTCAGGGCGGTGTACCAGGTCGCACCCTGCACAGCTCCACACCTGCCCGCCCGTTGACCTGTCTACCATATGACCTCCGGTCCTTTCGTCATTACATGGGTAGAAAGGACAGAAACAGAATGTACAGTCCTGGCCCTCAAAATGGCAGGGGTAGTATTCACAGTTGGTCCTGCTGGCGATCTTACCCTGGTGCAGGGCCTCATCGATCTTCCTCTCTGCCAGTTCCCTGCCCCACTGGATGACTGATTCGGCCAGTGCATCTATCAGTTTTTGGTTATCCTCCCTTGTCCTGACCGCCACCCTGATATAGTCCCTGCCAGTCCGCCTGAATGATGCACAGTCCCGTATAAGAATTCCAAGACTGCGCATGCGCAGGTCGATCTCCCTGGAATCCATGCTAAAATCCCGTACCCTGACCATGATGAAGTTGGTATCGCTGGGCAGCGGGTCAAAACCCCTTACAAGGGATAGATGGTTCATCAACCAGTCCCGCTCAGTACGGATCAACTCCCTTGAACGTTCAAGGTATGAAGGGTCTGCAGCATGTTTTTCAAGTAACCAGATGCCCAGGGCATCGGATATTGTACCCAAATTCCAGGGTATCCTGACATTTTCCATCCGGTTTGCCACATCGGGATGTACAATACCGTACCCGATCCTGACCCCGGGAATGGCAAATACCTTGGTAAGGGAACGCATAATTATAATAAAAGAGTTCTCGTTAACCTTCGCAGCCATGCTGTGCTCAGGGTCGGAGAGTTCGATGAATGCTTCATCGATTATCAGGAATGTTTCATTTTCCTGGCACTTCAGGGCCAGTTTTTCCAGATCAGGCTTTGGGATAAGTGTGCCGGTCGGATTGTTCGGATTGCAGATGAACACAGCCTTTGACGCAGCAAGCATCTCATCTGTAATTGACCCCATATTACGGTACACGTTCCTGTACTCAATGTGTTTTGGTACTGCACCCATAAGTTTGATGTTAAGCTCATATTCACCAAAGGTAGGTTGGGGCAGTATTACATTATCACCCACATCCAGTATGGTCTCGGCTATTAGTCTTACTAGTTCAGAGGAGCCGTTGGCAGGAATAATATTTTCAGGGTCCACGCCTGCAAATACGGCAGCTGCCCTCTTAAAATCCAGATAACGATTGTCAGGATACCACTCAATATCATTAATTGCATGTATTGCAATTTTTTCGATTGCCTCTATATCAGGTGGACCTAAAGGATTGAAGTTGGCACTGAAATCCAGTAATTCAGTCATGTTTTGCCTGGCATTTTCAGCAAACCGGCCGCCATGAGTACATTTTTGGATTTCGGCTACGGTTTTTCTAAAGGATCGATCAACTTGCCTCACAATTCCGAGAATGGGGTGCTTTACTCATAACTATTTCGCATTCAATGTCATGATACATATTCAATTTTATTTCTGCTACACGAAATAGATTTATATTGAAGGAGGCCATATAGTCTTTAGAGGAGATCAAAATTAGAGGGAGTAGATATTAGTGAAAATTCGAGTTGTAAGTTCAAAGGACGAAATTAGCACATTGGATCCAGATGAAGAGATAGTACACCTGGCTTTCAGGCCTTCCAACAAGGACATTTTTGCCCTGGTCAAAAGATGTCACGGGCTAAAGGCACTTCACATTCCAGGTTCCTATAAAAAGACAGTTTCCAAGTCTATTGGAATGTTTTTGGAAATGCAACAAATCCAGCTTATGGAAGGCGATGTATGGGGACACCGCAAGGATATTAACGAATACTATGAGATCAAGGCGAGTATCCTGGACAGAATACGCGAGATGAAGAAAGAAGGAGTTTCTGAAAAAGACATACACAATAAAATGACTACGGAGACACGACTAAGTCCTGATCTTATCAGCTTCCTCATTAAAAATTGAGTATTTTAAATTTTTTCTGGTCTTTTAAACTATATCGAACCGCAGATGAACGCAAATAAACGCAGATTTCGCATGCAGTATCCGCGTTTATCTGCGTTAATCCGCGGTTAACAGAACTGCTCATTAAGTGTAACCAGGAAATAATAAAAAGTCTCTAAAAATTAATCTAACAATAATAATAATAGCGGACTCGCCGCGATTCGAACACGGGTCTGCGGGTATCTACACCGACCGGCAGTTTTGACGGTACGGTTCCGAAGCCCGCTAGGATATCCTGGCTACCCTACGAGTCCGCAACGTGTTTTGATAAAAACATCATAGTGGGTTGCAAATCCACTTAAGCGAGTGAATCATATAAAAAGTTATTTACAACAGCCATATCCAAGTTTTTAAGTGTCATCTGTATAAATAACAATTCATGCAACCTGTCGGAAATATCCATGATCCCCTGCACGGGCATATTCCCATAAGCCATCTGGAGTCTCTTCTTATCGGGACCCGTGAGATGCAGCGTCTGCGGCGTATCCAGCAGTTGGGGCTTGCAGATATTGCATTTCCAGGTGCCAACCACACCAGGTATGAGCACAGCATAGGTGCTATGTATGTGGCAAACCTTATCGCACGGACCCTGGGACTGGATGAAACCGAAGTGCAGAAGGTAAGGGTGGCTGCATTGCTGCACGATGTAGGGCATTCCGCCTTCTCCCATTCTGTAGAGGCAGTACTGGCAAGGAACCCGGATTATATGCCTGTGATAAACGGGATACGATTTTCCAGCCATGAGACATTCACGGCCCACATTATTACAAATAATTTCCCAATGTATGACAGCATAGCAGGTGAGGTAATATCCCAATTCGGGGTCGATGCCAACCTTTTCTTCAAAGAGGTCTCTGCAATGGCTACAGGGGATGTTGAGAATTCAGGGAAACCCTATCTATCCCAGATAGTGTCTGGTGATATCGATGCCGACAGGATCGATTTTCTCATGCGTGATTCATACCATACAGGCGTGTCCCTGGGATTGATCGATGTGGAGCAGATCGTCGGCAGCCTGATCCTGGATCAGAATCGCATTGTGCTGGGCGGTACTGATAGTTATGGTGAGGATATGGCCATAGCGGCAGCAGAATCAATGCTAATTGCCCGCTCACACCACTATTCTGCCATTATCCATAATCCGGTAACCCAGAGCGTTCGTGCAATGCTGCTCAGGGCCCTGGAAGATACACTTGATACGATGGAGGATCGCACTGCCATTGTACTGAGTCTCTCTGAGTTTTTTACGATCTTCAATGACGGCGACCTGCTGGATTTTATAAGGCAGCAAGGTCCCCCTTCTGCAAGGGATATGCTCCAGCGCATCAGGGAAGGGAGGATATGTAATACTGCGGTACGGTTCAACCAGAAAACACTAAAACCCAGTATAAGGATGGCGCTGTCCACTATTGCACGTTACGGTGCTGCCAAGAAGATGTTCGAGCGGGAATTGGCTAAGCGCTTTTCCCGGCACTATGACATACCAGTACTGATCGACCTGTCAGTAGCCAAGGGTGTACCTAAGGGCACCCGTATCCTGAGGGGTGGGGAAGAACACTTCCTGTACGACGAATCTGCCCTTGCCAATGGCCTGGTAAGGTCCATATCCCGCCAGATATCCCTGTGTGTGTTCTCAGGAATTAAACCAGGGGAACTGGAGGTCATATCCGGTGACATACTGGACACGATCGAGGAGCTGTCTCCTAACCTTTTACGTTTTATCAGGAACGATATATACCTGAACATCGAAGGCGTTATGCTGCTGTTCTACTGCCTGCATAACATGTTCTCGAAGGAAGATGGTACGCGATTGTTGATCCCGCGCATCAGGAACATTACCTGCCTGTACGAGTTGGTCAGGCACCTGGGACAGCAGGAACGTCTGGGTAACCTGCTGGATTACCGCTTTCATGACAGGTACGGTTTCCCTTATTCGGACAGCCTGTTCGAGGATATCCAGAAATTGACAGCCACGGGCCTGGTGGACGAGGACCTGCGTTATTATGATATGAATGGTCACTGGTCCCAGAGATATGAATATGTACTGACAAAAGAAGGTGTTGAGTACGGAAAGAGTATCGCACGGTATTATCCTAAAGATATGCAACAAATAACAGATTACCTGGACCGGCACAAACACGAGATACCCAGGGATATGGTGTACATACACACAGAAAGGTACAATCGATAATGTGGAAAATGGAAGGTGTGGAGAGAAATGAACATGTCCGACTATAGTCAAGAACCTAATATTTGATAGATAACTTGGACAGAAGTTATCGATAGATGACTTCAATAGAAATCATCGATACTAATATATTAACATTTTGATTTTCAGACAATTATAATTTAACCACAGAGAAACACCTAGCTTGCATCTGATTTGCTCTCTGTGTCCTCTGTGGTTTATTACATATCACTTATTTGGATTTGCATTTTACTAATTAATATTGTTTGGTTTTCAACTATAATAGTAAACTGATTTCCAAAATGAATACAATCTGTACATAATTATATATAAACAGTGAAATATCAGTTCATTAATTATAAGTCCCATAAATACATGTAGATTCGATATTGTGGAAACTCTAATATCGAACCTGGTATATGGCAGATCCATGTTGACAGCATTTGGTATTGTATGGGTCGTTTTCCTGGTCTATATATTCATGCTCTTACAGACACGAAAACAGCTCAACAGGCAGATGGAATTATTAGGACATCTTAAGGATTAGATATCTGGAAAGAATAATAAATATTCGGAAAAAAGATACCATGAGGAAAAAAGATAAGGTTACAATCTCTGTTGTAGCGATCATACTAATAGCCATCATCGGAATGTGGGGGCTGGACTTTTCATCAGAATACCTCACAGTGACTGAAGTTACCCAGAACGTTACAGCTTATATTGACCAGCCCGTATATATCACAGGAAATGTGAAGCAGGGTACGTTAAATATCGGTGCAGAAGAAACTGGTTTCATATTGACAGATGGTAATGCAGATCTCGAGGTATTATACCGCGGTGACCGCCCTGACGGACTCGGCGATGGTGAGAAAGTATCTGTAAGAGGTATTCTGGTATCAGAGAATAAAGTAGAGGCTAATTTCCTTGTAATGGGATGTCCTTCAAAATATGGGGTATAACTTCATATTCACTCCGGCTCGAAAAGGATGTTGGGAATAAATGAGAGTATATGATAAATCATACATTAAACTAAACGCCAATACCGAGAACGGTAAAGTACAATTGGTGCCGGAAGGCACACTTTCACCTGTGGCAAAACCAATCATCAACCGTATTAACAAACTATTCCTCGAAGAAAAACCCATTTCTGTTGACGACAAGAAGATCATCTTCTCATCCTGGGCCCCCCCGATACCCAGTACTGCCTTTGACCGCCTGATCTCGGCCCAGATTGCTTCAGTATTGAAAAAAAGGGTACCTGACCAGTCATCTATCGGCATCACCATGCGCTGTCCAAACAAGTGCATCCACTGCGGCGCCGCCGATATCATTGCAGACCCCGAACTCTCATTGGATGAAGTAAACAGGGTGGTCGATGAATCCATTGAACTGGGCTCATATCTCATATCCTTTGACGGCGGCGAGCCCATGCTCAGGCATGACCTTGCCGACATGGTCAGGCATGTGGATAAGTCCAGGGCCATTGCCACCTCTTTCTCGTCCGGGTACGGGCTGACCCCTGAGAAGGCTAAAGAACTAAAAGCTGCGGGACTGTATGCCGTAAGGATCAGTATTGACAGCCCCCGTCAGGAGGAACACGAAAGAGTGAGGGGACGGGCCGGCTCATATGATGATGCAATGAAAGGTATTAATAATGCCCTTGCGGCCGGTATCCTTACTGACATGTTCGTGGTGGTCTCGCCTGATAACATTGACGAGCTTGAGGATTTCTATACTCTTGCAGAGAATAAGGGTATGCACGAGATGTCGCTCTATGAGATCATTGCAGTGGGGCGGTGGCTGCACCATGAGGATGAGACCATAGGTCCCGGTGATGTGGACAGGCTGGGACGGTTCCAGAAGGATAAGAACAAACTCAGGGACGGACCCCGAATTACTGCATTTCCCTTCTTCATGGGCCCTGACATGTTCGGCTGTTTTGCCGGCCGAAGGTGGGTACATATCACATCGGGAGGCGACGTGCTGCCCTGTGCTTATACGCCGCTGAAGTTCGGGAATATCAGGGATGAACCACTGAAAGATATCTGGAAGCGTATGGGTAAAACCTACAGGAAAACCCCACCATCATGCCTGATGCGCGACAAGGAATTCAGGAACAGGTATATTCATTCAATACCTGAAGGCACTCCGATGCCATTTGATATGGTTGATAAGTGAAACCTGGAAAACATTTATTTCTGATGAAATAAGGCTCTCTTTAACATCGTGTGGGTAACTTCATTGTTCAGGAACATATCATGGAACATGGAATCTCACGACTTGGCTTTATGGACAGGATTTACATGATGAACAGGATGGAATGGCAACCAGTATCCTGTCGATCCTGTAAATCCGGTCATGATTTTCGATTTCTCCGATGATTTAGGCAAACTATTGCCCACACAATGTTGGAGATATCCTGAAATAATTACTCGGGCCTATTATGAATTGATGATCTCATCAAAGGCAGACACCACCGTTCCCAGGTCATCCCTGGATACTCCAAAGGTGCTGAGCTTGAAGAACTTTGTCAACCCGGCCTTGATACCGTGTATCTTGCGAGCCTTTAATTCCTTATAAAGGAAATATCGCCCGCCTTTTGCTGTCTGTGACATCTCGTACAGCACAGGCGCCTCAAAGAACATCAGGTCGTGGTTGTGGGGCTTATCCCCCATCTGTACCAGTCCCAGGCCTTCCAGTTGTGACGAGAACCACCTGGCATTTTCCACTTCCTCATCCCAGTGCCTGGTACGCTCCACCACTTTAGGGAAGGATGCGATCATTGTCATGATAGTAGCACCCCTGGCAGTACATCCCAGCAGTTCTATCTCCTTGAGCTTATGTGTAGGTGATTTCTCAAATACTATATCTGAATATTCTTTTGATACCCCGAGCACGCCTATCGGACCGGATGCTGCCATGGACTTATGCCCGCTGCCAACTATGAAATCAACATCCAGCTCTTTTGCATTTACAGGCATCCTGCCTACTGAATATGCGCCGTTTAAGATCAGGGGCACATCGTACTGGTGGCATACGGCTGCTATTCTTTTAACATCGGGCAGGTTGCCATAGTTGCCGTCAGGGTATGTGACCAGTGCCAGTGCAGGAGACTTGCCCGATTCCCTGATAACTTCTTCAATGGCATCTGCATATCCACCAGCCCCGGTATGGTAATCCGGGGAACCGGAATTGGGTACGGCCTTGATATTGAGCCGGGCACGCTGTGCAGCTACATGTGAGGAATAATGTGCGCTCTGGTCAAGGACTATCCAGTCCCCATCCTTTGTCATGGAGTGCATAATTGCGAACTTGGACTCCCTGGCACCATTGGTCACCCTGGCCTCGTCAATACCCAGGAACCCAGGTAAGGCCTTATGAATAAAATCATGGATGGGCGGTGTCTTGATCTGGTCCAGGGCACCTGGACAGAAATCACATATCGAATATCCGTCACCCCACTCCATCAGTGCCGCCCTGGCCTCGTCGGTCAGTATCCCGCCGCGCTGTAGTGGGTCGATATTTATGGTTCCACAGGTGGCACGTTTGATGTTTTTGAATTTCTGGAGTGATTGGTCAATATTATCCATATTTTACCACATATATGTTGTTACTTTTTGAATTTCTTTTTCTACGTTTTTGAGTCATAGAATATCTATGTAAAAGTCCATACTTTTTTATTTCGAACAATATATAAATTTTGAATATTTAATGTTTTGCATATTCCGTGAATGACATTAAATGACCTGAAGTTTTGGCTATATGCAATTAATATAGAATGTTTTTAGAAGTGTGGTTGGTTATCAAACCCTGCCCTTGCCTTTACCTCTTTCACCCTCCCGGACCCCCAGGAATCGGCTTTAAATTAATTAGTTAGTGCGAACATGGCCCTTGATTTCAACTGCACCATAACAAAATCATCCCATTCCAATTTATGAAGATATATTCCATTCTTTACAATATTTTCTTAATATCTTCAGAATTCCCTCACCCCTTGCCCTTTTTTCCAAATACTCAAAATCTAACCGCTCTCGATAAATTCTAATCATAAACTGTGCTTGTTCACAATCGGTTTGGGATTCCCAATGAACACATGCATTAAGACGGTCAATTATTAAATCTTCAAATCCAATTACATAGACATTTAAGCTTCCAATTCTTATTACCGTTACTTTATCTTTATCTCCAGCCAGACGACTGTCTGGAATCTCTACAGAAAGACCAATTTGTTCATTTATCCAATTCCTTCCACTTGGTTTGAAGTTGAATACATTTTCCAATATTTCACCAATTATTTTTCTATTGCTTACAAGATCTATATCATAACTTTGATAAATTCCTTCGGTATAGAAATCCACAGCCGAACCGCCCACAACAATGGGTTTTTCACCTTTTTTTTCAGCTTCTTGTGTCAACAGTCCCATGAAATATATTTTTCTATCAACCAAATTCTCGATAGATGATATTTTTTCTAATTCTGTAATTATATTCTTCTCTCCATTTCTCTATTTCCAATCCATGTAGTTTTTCCAATAGCTATATTGTTTTCAATTTTTGATTTCATTAGATCGTAAAATCCATCAGTTTCGTCTTTATTTCTTGGTTTACGCCTGATGGTTTTGCCAGCTACCGGACTTATATAAATACCGTCTTTGGTAGGGGTTATTTCCACAGTCTTGGGGTAACCTATTTCTTGTAAAACGTATTTCGGAATTATAATTCCTTGACTGTTTCCTATTTTTCTGATATTTATTTGCATTGTTATAACAATGTTATAACATTTATATCATATAAGATTTGCTACAGTTAAAAATCCTGGAAATTTGACTATGTGCAATTAATGTAGAAAACAGGGAGTGTAGGAATTTTCAGCCTAAAATTAGAACAATGTTTTAATATTAGGTGCCATATCTAAATTGCAGGTGAAAAAAATGGGAAAAAAACCAGGCGGAATGCGAGGAGTCAATCCCAGGGCCATGAACCAGATGATGAAACAGATGGGGATAGACACAAAAGAGATCGATAATGTGGAACAGGTAATTATACGGACTCCTGACACTGATATCATCTTTGATGATGCCAGCGTGACAAAAGTGGCAGCCCCTGGTATGCTTACATACCAGATTGTAGGTAATCCAAGAGAAGTTCCACGTGAAACCCCAATTCCGGATGAAGATGTGGAACTGGTGGCAGAGCAGACCGGAAAGACCCCTGATGAAGCAAAGGCAGCCCTTGAAAGTTCAGGCGGAGACCTGGCCGAAGCCATAATAAAACTCAGCCAGTAAACACTTTTTTCCAGCCTGTTACCTGAAAGGTTATTTATAATATTACTTAATCTATATTGCAAATAGATAATATAGTATATATATTCTGGTGATTAGATTGCGCAAGAAGCTGACAGTGATACCGGAAAGATGTTCCGGCTGCAGGGTGTGTGAACTCGTATGTGCCATATCCCATGCCGGTGTTAACAATCCAAAAAAGGCTAACATAAGAGTCATTTCACTTTATCCGCATCCTGTTATCAAGATGCCCATAGTGTGTGAGCAGTGCAAGAAGCCGAAATGCAGGGATGCATGTCCCACCGATGCCATTGTGGTCACAGACGGTGTGGTAACCATACTTGAGGATAGATGTATCTCCTGCCATGCCTGTGTAAGTGCATGTCATATCGGTGCCATATTCGTGCATGAAGATATCGAGACACCATTCAAATGCGACATGTGCGGCGGCAACCCCAAATGCGTAGCAGCATGTCCCAAAAAAGCCATACTGTATGTCCCCGAGCATACACTGGGCCAGGCACACCGCTTAGCATCAGCATTACAGTATGCCAACATGCAGGAAGTCGAATATTTTGAACATGGTGAAAAGAAAAAACTGAGATACGCAGAGATCGAGACCGGCGGTACAAGGGGTGATTCCAGGTGAGCATCAATGGCGGATATTTCATGAAGATCCTGCATGTTGACATGAGCGAGTGCAAGACCCATGTAGAAGAAGTAGACGAGGAGTTTGCCCTGAAATACATCGGGGGAAGAGGTTGGGGTGCCAGGCTGGTGTGGGAGAACATGAAAGAGGATACTGACCCCTTAAGCCCCGAAAATATCATAGTAATAGCTCCCGGCCCCTTATCAGGATTATACCTGCCCTCATCCGGAAAAACATCCATTTGTTCCATCAGCCCGACCACAGGCATATACGGGGACAGCAATATAGGCGGCATGTTCGGAGTGGAACTGCGCCAGGCAGGATTCGATGCAATGGTTATCAGGGGTAAGGCACCCGAGCTATCTTACCTGTGGATAGATGATGATGATATCCAGCTAAAGAGCGCTGAAAAATACGCAGGTATGGGCAGCATAGAGACCGAACACCAGTTACGTGAGGATATTGGGGACGAGACTGTGAAGGTGGCATCGATCGGTCCTGCCGGTGAGAAAATGGTCAAAATGGCATGCATAACCGCTGACTGGGGACGCAATGCCGGACGTACTGGCATGGGTGCCATCCTGGGTTCAAAGAACCTGAAAGCCATTGCCATAAGGGGCACCAGGGACCTGCCTGTGGCAGACCTAAAACGCCTTACCGGAATCAGTGACAAAGCATTCAAGAAACTTTCCCAGCACAACCTGTTCGAGTTCTGGCAGCGCCAGGGCCTGATGAGTGTCATCGATTATGCCAATACGGCAGGCATCATACCCACACACAACTTCAAGGATACCCATTTTGAAGAAGCCGATAAGATAAACGGCGATGTCATGGAACTGGAATACAAGATCGGTGATACTGCCTGTTTTGGCTGTCCCATGGCATGCGGTAATGTGAACCTGGTCAAGGACGGAAAGTATGCCGGCACGGTCATCGAGGGCCCCGAATACGAGACTGCTGCCATGTTCGGCTCCAATGTGGGTGTAAGTGATTTTAGTGCCATACTCAGGGCCAACTACCTGTGTGACGAGTACGGTATAGATACCATTACAGCAGGCAGCCTCATCAGTGTAATGATAGAGGCCTATGAGAAAGACCTGGTCACACTGGAAGACCTGGACGGCATGGCATTGAACTGGGGCGATGACGAAAGTGTCATGGAAATGATACGCAAGATAGCTTTCAGGGAAGGTGTGGGTGATACACTGGCAGAGGGTGCATACGGCGTGATAGAACGCTGGCCTCAACTGGCACCTATTATAAACCATGTGAAGGGACTGGACCAGTCTGCATACGATGCCAGGGTTGCCATTACCATGGCGCTGGGATATGCCACTTCAGATATTGGGGCACACCATGCAAGAGCCTGGCCTGTTGCCAAGGAACTGGAAATGGGATGCAACTGGGACCTTAACGAAAAGGCAGACCTCGTCATATATCACCAGACCGTACGTCCCCTGTTCGATATGCTGGGTGTGTGCAGGCTGCCCTGGATAGAACTGGGATTTGATGAGAATACCTATGCCGAGTTCTTTAGTGCGGCTGTAGGTATTGAGTTCACACTGGAAGAACTATTGAAACTAAGTAATGACGTGTACAACCTGACCCGTGCTATCAATATAAGGCTGGGACTGACCAGGGATGATGACAGGCCGCCTGAGCGGGTGTTCAATGACCCTATCAAGACGGGTCCCCATGCGGGAAAGGTGTTGAACAGGGATGAGTTCACAGAGATACTGGATATATATTACCAGCGCAGGGGTTGGGATATTGATGGCATACCCACAGATGAGACGCTGAAAGCCAGCGGTCTTGAGGATGCTATAGAGTATATGGAGCCAAAGCGAAAGGCAGAGTAAAACGGAAGTAATTCAGATGAAAAACTTGACCATAGGATTTATTGGAACAGGTAAGATGGGGGAGGCACTTATCAGGGGCATGATAAATGCCGGCCTGGTAAAACCTGAAAGGATATGTGCCAGTGATATTGATGAGCAGAAACTGAATTCAATGGCGGAGGAACTGGGAATTGTTGTTTCCTGCGATAACCTGCATACACTGGAGAAGGCGGATGTGGTCGTACTTGCAGTGAAACCCCAAATAATCAGGTATGTGCTGCAAGGTATTAAGGAATCAATTATAAAGGAGCATCTGTTCATCTCTATTGCAGCGGGTGTGAATATCGACAGCCTGGCTGATGAACTGCCTGGCGGAACCCGGATAGTAAGGGTCATGCCTAACATCTGCGCCACAGTTGGAGAAGCTGCTTCGGCCATTTGTCCGGGAGATGCAGCTACCGAAGCCGATGTGGAAACCACCCGGAAGATACTGGGTGCTGTGGGCCGGACTGTTGTGGTGGATGAGCACCTGATGGATGCTGTTACCGGGCTATCCGGCAGCGGACCTGCATTTATTTTCATGATAATAGAGGCACTGGCAGATGGCGGCGTGCACCAGGGACTGGACAGGGCTACGGCGCAGACACTTGCAGCCCAGACCGTGCTGGGTGCGGCAAAGATGATACTGGAGTCTGGCCAGCATCCCGGTGAATTGAAGGATATGGTGACATCGCCGGGCGGTACTACAATTTGGGGTATTGAGGCGCTTGAGAAGAGGAAGGTAAGAGGTGCTGTTATGAGTGCGGTGATAGCTGCATCCGAACGGTCCAGGGAACTTGGCAAATAGGGGACTTTTTAATTTATTCTGGATCAATGGGTCATGGCAAAAAAGATCAACCACAGAGAACACAGAGCGTTATTGTTTTCTCTGTTTTCTCTGTGTTCTCTGTGCACTCTGTGGTTATAAACCGTTCCAGGAAATAATAAAAAGTCGCAAATATGGAGGATAAATGGATAATGATGCTTTCGGTCTGATCCTGCAGCAAAAGCCTGCAAGGGTACTGCTTGCTGTAAGCAGGGAGGGTGGAACTTATGCATCTGTTATTTCCAGGGAGATAGAGTCTACTTTTTCGCATACTACCAATATATTGGGCAAGCTGGAAGAGCAGGGTATCGTTATGTTCGAACCGGACGGCAGCGATAACCGTGTGAAACGAGTGGAGCTGACCCAAAAAGGTGAGGCTACGGCGGCACTGGTCGAGGAACTTTCAGCCGTACTGGATGGCAAAAAGACCGGGAAGAAGGGGACGGCAGGAAAGAAAACAAAGATGGCTGCATCTAAAAAAGATGCCGGGAATTTCGGGGAAAAGCTTGAGATGATAAAGGCCAGGATCGAATTGATATCGGGGGAGGAACTTGAGGGTAAGGCGAGTATCTCACAGGAGGATTATGTGCGTATCGGGCGGCGGCTGGGTCCGTACCGGCGGGAACTTCGCAAGATAATAGAGTCTGGTGGGAAAAGGGATGTAAATAAGGCCAGGGGGCTTGATGGAGAGATTGAAAAGGTGTTCGGGGAGCGGGAGAGGTTGAGGGGCTAAATTCCCGACCTTGTGGTATATTCAACACGATTAAAATCGGTATCAAATTTTGGATATTATACGAGATGTTTCTGCAAACATTTTTAGTTCACGGCTGTCAAGTGTTTCTTTTCCAAATAAGCCATATCCTTCTTTTATGGGGTCCGATACAAGAGGATGTATAATAGGTTCGTTATCCTGCGTTTCAATTATCATTTCACTGCCTCTTTAATATTCGATTTTTTCCGGAATTTGCTTGGGATTGGGGACGATCCTTTTTTTTATTTTTACTCTTTGCATCATACAAGCCCCTGCTGTAACTGACCACGTTTTTGAAAAAACGAGACATCTGAAGAGTGCATGATAATAAAATTTATTATTGCACTTTATCTAATATGTTGTTTATTTTTCAGTCTTACTCCAACTGAATTTCAATAATCCTAAATTTATTTCAAATCCAAATTGGCTTTCAAATATTGGCTGGTTTTCTACAATATTTATTCCTTCAGGGAAAAGTCTCATCACCAAAAACATTTGAGCTCCTTCAATGTTCCCAATAGAACCATCACTTTTCAATAAACCTAAATCATTCAAATAATTATATGATAAATTAATTCTACTTCCATTCCACCCTGTTGAGTTTAATACATATTGCGTTCCAATACTCATTTTTCTTTTATTGATCAATTCATCATAAAAAAAAAGAAGTAATTCTCCAGCATCCTTTTGAACTCCCATTTTATATCAAAATAATCAGAGATTTCAAAGTTTATATATTTTGTTAAGTAATGTTCATGAGTAGGTTTAATGGAAAATGTGTTTATTAAATTGTTTTCGCCTTGAATATTAAATATGTTAGATTAAAACAAGCATGAACCTACAATTCCCGCAGTTACCTGTATGCCACAAACAAATGTCCCGGGCCTGTATATAGCGATTTTCCGTATTTATCTCCTATTATGCTCGTATGTATTGTGTGCTGCGATATATTTCTCAACCACATCCCAGCCAGCACCCACAGAGCCATGGTAGCAGCTTGGAGCCCAGAGATGGTCACCGCACCATTCCTTCAAATGGGGAAATTCCTTCCTGAACACTCTGCTACTTCTACCTTTGATCATCTTCGATATATAACTTACGGAATATTTTGGCGGGTATTTGATTAACAAATGCAAATGATGTGGGTTTACTGCCATATCAATGACCTCACTTATGGCCTGCTCCAGTTTTTCCAATATCTCAATGACACTGAGATCAATATGAGTTCAAGTGGATAGTGGCTGGGTCCATACCGGCGGGAGTTGCGCAAGATAATGGAATCCGGTTGGAAAAGTGATGTAAAGAAGGCCAGGGGGCTTGACGGGGAGATTGAGAAGGTGTTCAGGGAGCGGGAGAGGTTGAGGGGCTAAATTCCCGACCTTGTGATATATTCAACACGATCAAAATCGGTATCAAACTTTGGATATTACACGAGATATTTCTGCAAACATTTTTAGTTCACGGCTGTCCAGTGTTTCTTTTCCAAATAAGCCATATCCTTCTTTTATGGTGTCCGATACAATAGGATGTATAATAAATTCGTTATCCTGCGTTTCAATTAACACTTCACCGCCTTCTTCAATGTTCGATTTTTTCCGGAATTTGTATGTGATTTGCCCATAACCTTTGACGCAACAGAAAAAAATAAAAAATCTTGAGAACATGGGAGAAAAGGATAAAAATTAAGCGCCCTTTTTCAATTGTCTCCTTGGATCAGTTTTATTGATGATAATACTTACTAAATCCTGATTAAATCCCTTAAATCCCTGTGCCCTTTCAATGTTTTCGAGATGGCTTCCTATGGCCCCGGTATTTACAAAGGCTGTATATTGCTCCTGGCTTATCCACCGATTCTCTAAAAGATGTTTAGCATAATGATCATGCACCTTCCAGTTTTCACCCTGGGTAAATGCCTGCTTTAAGAACATGAAATCTGAAAAGGGTGCCATAACAGGTATGCCATGCTCGGGCAGGTCTTGCTCCTGCCTTTTAAGTGCCACTTTGAGCGCAAGATGATGCAAGCCTGCCTGTAAAATGCTCTATTGTCTAGGATATTCACACTCTTCCTGAGATAGGCGGAGATGAGGAAAAACTTGCCACGGTCATCTTAAATCTAATTGTCAATGCTATAAAGTTCACGCCGGAAAACGGAAAAATTGCAATAACGGCTGTTGAGGAAGGGGACAATATCAGGATCAGTATTAATGATACGGGCACCGGCATTCCCGCTGACAAACTTCCCTTTATTTTTGATAGATTTCACCAGGTCTACGGTACGTCAAGCAGGAAATACGGCGGTGTTGGACTTGGACTTATTATTAGTAAGGCAATAATAGAAATGCATAATGGCACAATCTGGGCAAAAAGTGATGAAAATGGCAGTACTTTTAACATTGTCCTGCCAAAACATAATTGAGATAGATACCATAAACCACAAACTATAAACCACAAACCATGATACTTAATAATTGTATAAAATCAAGGTATCTATAAAACCCTGGGTTTTGATCATATGAAAGAAGATTGTACGATGTATTCCCACCGGAAATGTGCTGCAAATGACTTGCAGCCATGTGATTTTGAGGGTGATGATTTCAAGGATTGTTTGAGATATAAAGTAAAGAACCTCAGCACTGATTTCACACAACTGCGCTAATTACGCTGTAGTGTACTTTACCTAAGATATCTGGCAATGGTGATATCCGGCAGATATCAACGAAAAGAATAAGTATTATCGTGCATATCCTGAATGCCGCCGGATGGCTGAGACTTGCTTATATTCCATTATCCCGCCTTAACTCAGCCTGGTTAGAGTGCGCGGCTGTAGTTCGATCATGCACACCTAAATGTGCACACGCGCAGTAACCGCGATGCCCCCGGTTCGAATCTGGGAGGCGGGACTTTTATTTTTTAGCCGCAGACCATATCGATATATTTATATTGAAATACTGTAATTGTTTTTTCCTAGAAGTGTATTGCAGATATACGGAATAATTGTACTTTATTGATTTAAACTAATAATTAATATGAATTTAAGGTGGATTAGTGTATGAGAAAAGAGATTGTTACAGTGTTAGCTGTTATGGCACTTATATTTTTAATATATAGTATTGCGAAACCGACCCATTTGCACCAGGATATTGAGATGGAATACTGCGGTGGATGCCATACTGAGGAATCCATCTTAAGTATGCATGAATCTGTAGATCCTATGGAAACGGGATGTGTGGATGTAGGATGTCATCCTGAAGCCGTGGCCGTGTTCAGTGTTCATAAAGAAATGATACCAAGTGAATGCGATAGGTGTCACGAGTTCGGTGGAGAACCTATGTATTCGGATTGCAATCTATGTCACGGGAGTTATCATAAACTGGAAGGCAGAATAAATATTGAGGGCAAAGATTGTGAAGACTGCCATGAAAGCCATTCCCTACTTACTGACGATGCCTGTGACAAATGCCATAGTGAGGCATACAATGATGTGAAAACCGAGGGTGGTAGCCATTTGGATCTTTCTGGTGGTTGCTATGACTGTCATGTAGAACATAAGGGCATCCCGGATTGTCTTGACTGCCATGAAGGGATTGACCATAGTGGAAATATCGCAAACAAAGACTGCACACAATGTCACAATGGGCATATGCCTAAAGGAGTCAGTTTCGGTTCTGACACGGCAAATGAACTATGTACTGAATGCCATCCCAATGTGGCACAGGAATTCCAGGATTATCCATCCAAACATTCAGACATTAATTGTGTAGATTGCCATCAGGAACACCTTCAAGTAAGTCCATGCGCAAATTGCCATGAAGGGGTTCATGCACAGTTAACAGGATTAGATGTGGATGAATGTAGGGGATGCCATGGTGAAGCCCATTCACCTTCAAAGTATTAATCCACGATAGACCGGGTATCATAGAATTAATTGTGATACCTGGTTCATTTCTTTTTTTTAATCCCTGATATTTCTTTATCCACAATTGCCTTTCAGGCAGCCATGGGAATCCATTGCCCATGATAGAAATCTTTAACTCAGATAATAAGTACTATCTACTCCAGTTAATTATTATTATCCATCTTATCCGGAGAATCGGGAATGATACAGGAAATCACCAATAAATATGAACCAAAAACCCTGGAAAAGGATATCCACAATTTCTGGGATTCCATCAATGCATATCCCAGGTCCAGACAACTCAGAGCCGGCAGTACAGACTTCTATTTTGTTGACGGCCCCCCATACACAACTGGTCATATTCACCTCGGCACGGCATGGAACAAGATCATAAAAGATTCGATCCTGCGGTACAAATCCATGAATAACTTCCATGTCAGGGACCGGGCAGGTTGGGACATGCACGGCCTTCCGATCGAAGTAAAAGTTGAGGAAGTGCTTGGTTTCAAGTCCAAGAAGGATATTGAGGAGTACGGAGTAGACCAATTCATAGCCAAATGCAAGGAGTTCGCTATCCAGCATAAGGATGAGATGACCCAGCAGTTCAAGGACCTGGGAGTGTGGCTGGATTGGGAAGACCCCTACATGACCCTGAAGGATGAATACATTGAAGCGGCCTGGTGGACCCTGAAACAGGGCCATGATAAGGGCCTGCTGGAACGGGGCAAACGGGTGGTTAACTGGTGCCCCAGGTGCGAGACTGCCATTGCAGACAGTGAAGTGGAATACTGGGATAAAGAAGACCCTTCGGTCTATATCAAGTTTAAAGTGAAAGGTGAAGAGAATACATATATCGTTATCTGGACCACCACACCTTGGACCATTCCTGCAAATATTGCAGTAGCTGTCCACCCTGGTTTTGAATACAGCAAGATCAGGGCATGGAAGGATAACAAAGATGGCAGCGAAGTACTCTATGTAGCAACAAGCCTGGTCGAGCATGTACTAAAACAGGGACGTTATACAGACTTTGAGATACTGGACCGGATGCTCGGGGAAGACCTGCTTGAACTTTCATATGACAACCCGTTATCTGATAAAGTCCCGGCCCAGGCAGGATTTGACCATAATGTTTACATGGCGGATTTCGTCACAGCAGAGAATACCGGGATCGTTCATATAGCACCAGGGCACGGCATGGATGATTTTATGCTGGGTGTGGAGCATGAGCTGCCCATTTTCTGCCCAGTTGGTCCCGACGGAAGGTACACATCCGATGCAGGGGAATATGAAGGAAAATATGTCAAGGAAGTTGACGAGCTTATCATTAGTGACCTGGATGAAAGGGGGAACCTGCTTAAAAAAGGCATGGTCAGCCACAGGTATGGTCACTGCTGGCGGTGCAAGACCCCTATTATTTATCTCGCCACCAAGCAGTGGTTCCTGAAGATCTCTGATATCAAGGATGAGATGTTAAGCGAGATCGGGAAAGTGGCATGGTACCCGGACTGGGCCGGTTCTGCCAGGTTTGCTGACTGGGTATCAGGCGCACGTGACTGGTGCATCAGCCGGCAGCGATACTGGGGAATACCCCTGCCGATCTGGATTTGTGATGAGTGCACCACAGAAGAGGTCATAGGTACAATGGAAGAATTGCAGGAGCGCTCAGACCAGAAAGGTGACCTGGACATGCACAGGCCAAGTGTGGATAATATCACTATTACCTGTAAATGCGGCGGGAACATGAAGAGGGTACCTGATGTCTTTGATGTATGGTTCGATTCTGCAGTGGCCTCCTGGGCCACATTGAACTACCCGCGGGAGCATGAGGCCTTTGACAAACTCTGGCCTGCTGATTTTATCACTGAAGGGCACGACCAGACAAGGGGTTGGTTCTACTCGCAGCTGGGTGCAAGTATGCTGGCTTTTGGCAGGGCCCCGTACAAGAGCGTTCTAATGCATGGGTTCACGCTGGACGATGCAGGCAAGAAGATGAGCAAGAGCCAGGGCAACGTAGTTTCACCAGGGGAAGTGGTGGAAAAATTCGGTGCTGATACCCTCCGGTTCTATGTACTCTCATCAAATGCGCCATGGGAAGACCTTAAATTCAACTGGGACGAGGTCAGCACGATCAACAGGAAGGTCAACATCTTCTGGAACGTGTACCGGTTCCCGCTGCCCTATATGGCACTGGACAACTTCGACCCCTCGGTTGTAACCTATGATTCGGTAAAGTCTCATCTAAGACCCGAGGACCGCTGGATACTGAGCCGGTTGAATTCACTTATACTGAGTGTGAACGAGGCAATGGACCAGTACAACCTTCACAGGGCCACCCGGCCTATATCGGATTTTATACTGGAGGACCTGTCCAGATGGTATGTCCAGCTGATCAGGCCCAGGACATGGACTGAAGGAGATGACCCTGACAAGCTGGCAGCCTACTGGGTGATGTACGAAGTACTGGTTAAGATTGCCAAGGTTATGGCTCCGTTTATGCCCCACCTGGCAGAATCTATCTACCAGAACCTGGTGCACAACATTGACCACAGCAGCCCGGAGTCAATACATATGTCTGACTGGCCCGAAGTGGAGGATGCCCTGGTGGATATTGAACTTGAAAAGCAGATGGATACTGTGCGTAATATGGTAGAGGCAGCATCCAATGCCAGGCAAAAGGTTAAACGCAAACTCAGGTGGCCGGTGCGCAAGATTGTAGTAGCCCCCGAAAATGAGAAGGTAGCACAGGCTGTGGAAACCTTGATGTCAGTACTGCTTGAGCAAACCAACAGCAAGGAAATAATGATACTTGGTAGTGATGAGACCTGGGATGAACTGGGACTGGAATCTGTGCCACAGCCAAAGGCTATTGGCCCGGCATTCAAAGGCGATGCGGGTAAGGTCATTGCAGCCATCGGTTCGGCTGATATTGTATCAATGCGGGATGCACTCGTGAATTCCGGAGAGTACGTGCTGGAAATAGCAGGGGAAACTGTTACTATAACATCCGGGATGGTCCGGTTCAATGAGACCATACCCGAACATATTGCATCTGCCGAGTTCTCTGGCGGCCTTGTGTACGTGGATGCCATGCTGACAAGGGAGATCGAATCAGAAGGATATGCCCGTGAGGTTATCAGGCGGCTGCAGGATATGCGAAAGGAACTTGATCTGGATGTAGAAGAAAGGATCAAGGCTATCGTGCTGATCAAAGATGAGCGGATACTGGATCTTGTCCTGGACTGGGAAGCGCATATTGCCGATGAGGTCAGGACAAAACTGCTTGTCATTGGCATGGATATTGAGCCCGAAGGTGACCTGGTTAAGGAATGGGACGTTGAAGGCACAGGCATGAAGATGAGCATTTCAAAGATATCATGAGATTTGAAGACTGGGTGCCGCTATACCTGGAAATAATCAGGGATATGGGTTATGACCGTGTCCGGGATGAAGAATCTGCCAGGGTGTTGTCCGGAATAATTTCTGGCATGCCATCTTCTAAAATAGCATCTATCCGGAGGCTCGAAGAACAGGTCAGGGACAGGGATGTGCTTGTATGTGGCAATGCACCTACTTTAAAAGGTGAACTGGAAGAGGTCCAACCTAACGATTTTTGCATCATTGCTGCCGATGGTGCCGCTGCCGTACTTATGGATATGGGTATCGTGCCCCACATTATTGTGACTGATCTGGACGGGGATGTTAAAGCCGAGATCAAGGCCAGCCAGGCGGGAGCAGTAATGGTGGTCCATGGTCATGGGGATAACATACCGATTATAATGTCAATAGTCCCCAAACTTTGCAATGTGGTGGGGTCCACCCAGGCCGTACCCCTGGCTAATGTTCACAACTTTGGCGGGTTTACTGACGGGGACCGGTGTGTCTTCCTGGCACGGGAACTGGGGGCATCTGCTATAGTACTTATCGGGTTTGATTTTTCCGACCCTAATGTAAACGCCACTAAAAGGAAAAAGCTGGAGTGGGCACGTAAACTAATTGATGTCGTCCTGGAGGGTAAAGCAGGAGCAGCAGGAGATAGGGGCTTAAAATCACAACCGATTTAAGCCTACAGCCCAAACGAAATACCATGGTTAACGATGGTCTGGATATACGTGTGGTACTGGTAGAACCGCTTTACGGGGGCAATGTGGGTTCCACGGCCCGTGTTATGAAGAATTTCGGTTTTTCAGACCTGGCACTGGTCAATCCATGTGAGCTGGGAGGTGAAGCCAGGGCATTTGCAATGCATGCCAGGGAAATAATGGAGAAAGCTTCTGTACATTTAACCATACAGGATGCTGTGGCCGGTTCCAACCTGGTGATAGCTGCCACAGGAAACCCGGGCGTGAGAGTTGAAAAGCATATAAGGATGCCGCCTTATTCCCCTGGGTCTGTCAAGCAGTTGCTTACAGGAAAAAGCGCTTCAGTGTCAATCCTGTTCGGACGTGAGGATAAGGGTTTAAGCAATGATGAACTGAAGCTATGCGATATAATAATGAGTATTCCTACAAGTCCTGATTATTCCAGTATGAACCTGTCCCATGCAGTGGCCGTAGTACTTTATGAACTAAGCGACCTGAAGGCAGGCAGTATCAAACTTGCCCAACATCTGGACCTGGACCTGATGTATGGTCATGTTACTGAACTGCTGGGAGAAATTGATTATCCTGTACATAAGAAGGATAAGACTATATTGATGATACGCAGAATTCTGGGCCGTGCAAGATTAACATCCAGGGAGGTACAGACTATCCGGGGCCTTATCAGGCGGATTCAATATCAGTTAAAGAATCTGGAATGATTGGTCTATAGTCTCTACATATTTATTAAAATGTTTTTCTAAAAATCGACACGTATAAATATTATTACTTGCTGTTACTGTACTAACATTTATCAGTGCAAAGAGTATTAAACAATTTAAGAGGAGGAGATGGATGCCAGAAAAGGATGGTATTACTGTTCTTATTGAGAACAGGTGGATAATCATTGCAGCGATTGTCCTGTTATTGATATTGGCCACCTTTGGTTATATCGTCCTCCCGCTACTGGATGGTATCATCCTGGGATTGGTGTTTGCCTATATTGCCAGACCCATAAGAAGAGAGCTAATAAAAAGAGGCATAGGTGAGCGGATATCTGCATTGATTGCTACTGTTGCCATAATCACACCACTTATGGGAATCCTGGGGCTGGGTATGATCGAGATAGTGAACCAGTTGATCACAATGGCCAAGAATCAACAGCAGTTGGTCAATTCGACAATTACTTTCATAAATGAACTGGATATCCCTGATCCTATATATCAGCTGATACAGGATGCAGTGTTAAACCTATCTTCTACTATTTTGCCTATGTTGGGACAGATTCCCTTTTCGATGGGCTTGAAGATTGCCTTATTTATGCTCAATGTTATCATTTCAGTATTTGTATGCTTTTTCCTGCTAATGGATGGCTCCAGGTTTGTGAGCGCCATAATGCGTACGGTCCCAGGAGATAAGCTCTTGATTGCTGAATCATTCAAGAAGCACCTTGATTATATCCTGGCAGGCATCTTCCTTGGTAACATTTATGCCGCCATGATCACCAGCATTCTTTCAGTCGGGGTATTCTATTATTTCAAGGTGCCACATATCCCTGCAATGTCTGCACTGATACTGATCGCAGGCTTAATACCCATATTTGCAGGATGGATGGTGCTGCTGCCTATTGCGATATTCAGGTATTTGGAATTCGGGGTCGAGAATGCGAGTGTGTTTGTTATAGTATCGGCCCTCATCCTGTATGTGCCTACTGAATTAATATTCAAACCCTACATCATTGGCAGGGCATCACGTATCCATCCGCTCCTGGTTATGCTGGCGTTTATCGGCGGCGGTCTTGTGGGTGGTATAGGCGGGTTCTTTATGGCACCGATTTTCCTTGGTACGCTTATTGCAGCTTATAGGGCATATATTGATGTGGGCAAAAAGAATGATGATTTATTTATGTCAGTAAATGATTAGTTAGAAAAATTAGAAGGTTATGATATTATGAATAGGATAGGAAGTTTAATAATCGGATTTTTGTTTAATGAAGGTGATGGATTTTGAAGAATTATATAATTAAAGGAATTGTTACGTTATTAGCAATCGGCATTTGTGTCAGTATATCACTTGCTGCACCTGCAGCGCCTACTATTACCGAAGTAACTGATGCGAAAGGTGATGATGGGGGAAATATTAGTATAACCTGGGACCTATCGGTTGATGATAATGTTACAATTTATGATATTCTACGTAATTCGTCTTCCGAAGAAGATTTCAAATGGATAGATAATACAAATAATAACGAAACGAAAATATATATTGATCATACTACCGATGATGGAGTAGATTATTGGTACATAGTGAATGCCACTGATGGTACAAATTCTTCAAGTTCAGATCCTAAAGGACCTGTTCAATCTGAGGATGATAAGAAACCAGTGATATCTTTAGTAGAAAATGGAACTGTAACTAATTCAACTGCAATAATTACCTGGAAGACTCATGAGAACTCTACATCCAGGGTGGAATATGGTACAGATTCAACCAGTGATAACAATGAATCTAGATCTTTAATGGTTAAATCACACGAGATAAATCTTACAGGTTTGAATCCTTCAACAACATATAAGTATATAGTTGAAAGTATTGATGGAGCTGATAATTCCAATGTAAGTGAAGAAAAGAGTTTTACCACAGCATCCGACACTACAGTAGATAACATAAAGCCTACAGTTAATGAAACAAATCCTGGAAATGTTGATACTGACATTGATATTACAGCAGATATCACAGTAACGTTTAGCGAAAAAATGAATGTATCAACACTGGATAATAATTCATTTTACGTCAAAAATTCATCAGATAAAATTTTAGGGATAGTAACTTATGACAGTTTTACAAAGAATGCGACCTTTGACCCGAAAGAAGATTTAGACTACAATACGACATATACAGCAACGGTGACTACTGATGTAACAGATTTGGTAGGAAATGGTTTGAACGAAAACGAAACTTGGAGTTTTACTACCGAACATGAAGACACGTCTAATAATGCACCTACAGTAGAAGAATACAGTGTTGATCCTACAAGTGGAGTTACACCGGTCACATTTAATTTTTCTGTAACAATAAAGGATGTTGATAACGATACACTCGAGTACGTGTACCTATATATCAAGGATGATGGTGACCATGAAATGGAAGAAGATGATTCTTCTGACCAAGTCACATCTGATGGGAAGGATTATGTTTTCAGTAGAACAATTAGCGATGTAGGTACATATGAATATTATTTTAAGGCTTCTGACGGCAATGAAACAGTAGTAACTGATGAAAAAGAATTAGTTGTAAATTCCAAGACATACTCTTCAGGCAACCGCATCTGGGATGAAGACACAAATCTATCCACCACCTACGAATGGAATCCCCAGAGTTTTAGCGGCTTCTACTACGACCTTGACACTAACGAAGGCAGCGAGACCCTGACCATTGAGAACATTGACAGATCGCTTAAAAGTGGTGAAATCACCTACGAGACATCCCCCATATCTATCGATTTCGAGCAGGACATCTGGGAGACCTACGAAGTAATTGGCTTCATGGCAGACCGCTACTTTGCAGGCTACACCGACAATACCACCTTCGCTTCATCCGACGAAAGCTTACTGGATGAGAGACAACTAAGTAAGGTACTGCTGGATACGGACAAAAAATACAATCTGAGGTCGGGTTCATCCCTGGAACTGGAAGAAGGGTATGAATTAAGGATAGCAGAATTCGGTTCAGAAGGAAATGCCGTGATGGTGGCATTGTTCAAGAACAGCGAAAAAGTGACAGAAGATATAGTCAATGAAGGTGACACCTTTGTCTATGAGAAAGACCTGGGGGATGCAGATGATATACCTATCATTGCTATCTACTTCGATAATGTATTTGTGGGAACTGAAACCAGCACCATTATAATCGAGGGCATCTTCCAGGTATCTGATAATTATATCGATGTCAGTAAAGGGGATGAGTTCGGTTTGATGGAGATCGATAGCGTGTCCTCGTCAGGCATTAAAATGGAGAATGAAGATTCCGTAAGTCTGGGCAAGGGAGATGATTTCAACCTCATGGGTAAGATCAATATCATAGTGGCTGATCATGATACACTGCGGTTCGCTCCTTATGTTGATATGTCAGAACCTGGTACCTATGAACTAAGGGGTACGGTGACAAAAGAAGAAACTTTCGAATGGACACCCTTCAATTTCGAAGGTCTGCTCTATGATATTGACACAGGTGATGGTAAAGAAACACTGGAAATAGTACGCGATGGAAAATCAGTTGATATAGGCGACTTAACATACACCACCAAACCCATCTCCATGAACTTCGAACACAGTGGCGACGGATGGGATACATTCCAGTCCATTGGATTTATGGGGGATACATATTTTGCAGGTTACTTAGAAGAATCATCATTTGTCTCCAGCGACAGGAGTCTCATCAAGGAAGGCAGGCTATCCAAGATACTTATCGACGAGGATGAAAAACACACATTGCATATCGGAAATTCACTCACCTTAGAGGAAGGATACAGCCTCCGTATAGATGAGATCAGCCGCGAAGGTGATGCAATAATGATAGCCCTCCTGAAGGATGGGGAGGAAATTTCCACTGATATCATCAGTGGAGGAGATACCTACATCTATGAGGTAGAAGTGGATAAGACCGATATACCTATTATAGTAGCTCATATTGACAGAGTATTCAGAGGCATGGAAACGAATTCAGTATTCGTAGAAGGTCTATTCCAGATATCTGAAAGTTTTACCACAGTAGAAGAAGGGGATACCTACGGTATCATGGAAGTAGAAACATTATCTTCATCTTCCATTGTATTGGAAAACGAAGATGATTTCAGTCTCGATAAAGGTGATATCATAAACATAATGGGTGAAATCAAGTTCAAGGTAGCTGATTCAAGCGATGTCCGTTTCTACCCATTCCAGGAGATCATAGTGGAAGAACCCCTGTTTCTTGACTTGGACATCCCGGAGAGCGTCTATGAAAATGAAGAGTTCACCATATCGGTCACGTCTGACGGCGATGAAGTAGAAGACGTATCTATCACTTTTGATGATTCAGAGATTGGTACCACTGATTCTGATGGTGAGCTTATCTATACACCCATTGAGACCGGTGAGTTCAAAGTCACTGCCTCCAAATCCGGGTATGGGAGCGACAGCGAGGACATAGAAATCCTTTACCAGCCAAAATTGCTGGAAATAAGTGCTCCATTGCTAGCGGACAAAGACGAGACCATTGTCATATCAGTAACTTCCGAAGGCAAAAGCGTTAGTGGTGTAACAGTTATGTTCGGCAGCAATGACCTGGGGACAACCCCAGCAAGCGGAAATATCACCCACACACCTGACCAGATCGGTACCCATACGATCACTGCTTCCAAATCAGGGTACCAGGACACTTCAAAGGATATTGATATCACAGACCCGGGTGCAAGACTTGTATATTCGAACCTGACCATCGAGCCCAAAAGTGTGCAGCCGGGAGAAAATGTAAACATCACAGTGGAAGCAGCCAATTTCGGTACGCTCCGTGATGCAGATACAATGACCATAAAAGTGAATGGTGAAGAAATAGCGACAGAAGACCTGGTCCTTGGTCCTGGTGAGATCACGACAATCGAATTTACATTGAACAGGTCCAAGCCCGGCACATACCTGGTTGAAGTTGATGGGCGTAGTGATACTTTCAAGGTTATGGGTAGTCAGTTTAGCTCCACAGCCATAGTAGTACTGGCAATCCTTGCCATACTTTCCATCACGGCTGTTATCTATAGCTTTGCCCAGGGCACACTGTCATTTGACATTATAATAGGCAAGGCCCAGGCTTTAAAAGAGTCATTAATGCGCCTGATAGAGAAATAATCGAAAATCAAAATGAATCTTGAAAGGGAAGAACGCTTCATTCTTCCTTTTCTTCCATACCCATAACATCAAACAGCATCTTGACAACTGCCTCTTCTGCCAGTTTCATTAAGGTCTGTTTATCCTTTGTACCGCTGAACACACCCAGAGGTATCTGTGCTCCTGCAGAAGTAGAGTGTCCACCTCCATGCTCTTCACCAAAGGCTTCACGCATGATTTCACCGATATTGACCCTGACATCTTTACTCCTTCCTGAGACGTGGATTGAGTTCTCTGTGAGCCCGTAAATAATGGTTGTGGTAACGCCTTCAAGATTCAACAAGTAGTCTGCTGCCTGGGGTAGGGCATCGCGGTCCCTGATCAGTCCCACATTGGAAATAAGGTAACTGCCAGTGACCTGCCTGTTCTGAATAGCATAGCCCATAATGTCAAGGGTCTCAGTTGACATGGACGGGGTCTCGATCTGGCTTAATATATCGTGATCCACAAGGGGATACAGGAATGCTGCGGCTTCAAGATCAGACTGGGTGGCATTCTTCTTGAATTCATGGGTATCCACCCTTATACCATAAAGGAGTGCTGTTGCCAGTTCACTACTGAAATTGATATGAAGTTCCTTTAAATACATGGCCATTATGGTTGCACTGGCACCTATATCGGGTTGGATATCAATAAAATCAGCTTTCACTTCAGATATGTTAACTGGATGGTGGTCGATCACTATATTGATCCTGGTATCGGACGGTACCAGGTTGTTCATGCCTGGTATGGCGCATTCAAAAAGGGCAATATTGGAGAACTCGGAGAGGTCGTATTTTTCCATCCGCTCGATGTCTATATCCAGAAGGTTTACAAAAGCTTTGTTTTCCTGGTGCCCTATTTTGCCGTGATAGAGTATCTCGGATTCAACCCCCACATTATTGGCGATCTCACTTAATGCCATGGCACCTGATATGGCGTCAGGGTCAGGGTTGTTATGCATTACAATGGCAAGTTTCTTGCCATCCATTTTTTCAATACATCTCTTGAGTTCGCGGGCCTTCTTCAGGCTGGCTGCTCTTTTTACTGACTGGACTATAACATTGGCAGCAGCACGTGCAGGTAGTATGGCCGAATCCACACCGGCTGCCTCAAGTTTATCTTTGTTATTCTGGTCAATGGCCCTGGAAACCGTATATACATCCGGTTTGATATTCTTGATATGAGTAAGAGCTTTCAGGTTTGCCTTGCCGTCTGAACTTAAAATAAAGGCTACTTCAAAGCTGGGCATATCCAGTGCATTTATAGTCTCGAACTCACTGATATCGCCTATTTCCACATCATATCCCTGTTCTTTTAGGGTTTCGACTTTACTGGCATCTTTTTCAATAAATATCAGGCTTATATCGTGATCGTCCAGTTCCTTTGCTACTGCAATCCCCATTCCACCACTGCCGAGGATTGCATAAAAGGGTTTTGTTTTTACTTCTTTGATGGTTTCCTCTTTGTATGAGGTGTCCGGGGTAGATTCGTCTTCTATAAAAAGACCTCCAATGATCTTAGGTCTTAGTTTATGTGTTAATAAAGATTAACTTAACCATTTTACAGCCCGAACTTTTAGCATGATGCAGACAGTTACATTACCAAGTTACCATAACGTCAAGTTAGGCTTGCAACCAATTGCAACACAGTATTTATTAATTTGTGTTACTAATATAGAAAAACTTATTACCATGTAATTCCTATAACCGGAACTGCAGATGCTAGTAAGCAAATATGTAAGCAATAAAATAGCCAATAGAATCAGCTCAGTCACCTGAGAAAACTATCATCCTCCGTAAATACATCTGCACTATAAATGAACAATGCAGAGGGTTGCTCCTCTTCTCTCTGCGTTTTCAACCCATTATTGATATTTGGAGCATCCGGATGACAGAATAATAAGTCAGGATCGGGATAACGCTCCCGTGCGATTTATTAACACATTTTGATGATTTTTTCGGTATATCCGCACCTATCACACCCATCTGACACCCTGGTAGTAAAGTGGATTGTATTCCAGGCCCTGCGTATGCTTTTCATTGACCTGGAGATACTTGAGGACGGGGAGAATACTTTCGCAAAATACACATGCCTAAAGTTAAGTTTTTGCATATGTATAGCTAGTCCTTATCGTAGTGGAAAAAGATATATTAGATAAAATTATATTTTATATTATGAGCCAGAATATCAAAGTCAATGACAAGGATAAGCACCTTTTTGATATGTTACAGGCCGAATTTACTCTCAAGGCCGGTAAAAAAATCACTCAACAGGAAATGTTCTCAAGGATAATTGAGTTTATGGGATCAAAAAAAGATAATTTCTTTGGTAAGCTGCTGGCACTACCACTTCCAGAAAAAGATATCAGAACAATAAAAGCTCTTCAGACCGATTGGGGTGTTAAAACAGAAGAATCAGATATCGACACTACAATATACGGGACATGAGATGAGTATTTTTATAGATACAGGCATCTTTATTGCATACGTTAACAGGAAGGGTGAGCATCATAGTGCCGCCACGGGCCTGCTTGAGAGCATAATGAAAAACAAATATGGTGCAGCATTTACCTCTGACTTTGTTTTTAACGAATTGATGACTTTTATACTTTACAAGACAGGCGATGTCAAAAAAGCCGCACAAGTGAGGGACATCATACTTGGTAATGAAAAGAAGGATATCCTGAGGTTCATAAATATGCTTTTCATTGACCAGGAGATTCTTGAAAAAGGGTGGATCACTTTCGCAAAATACGCTGATAAAAAGTTGAGTTTTACTGACTGCTCAATAATCGAACTGATGAAAAATAAGGGTATAGACCACCTGGCCAGTTTTGATGGTGGATTTGATGGAATAGTGTCAAGGATAAGGTACTGATACTACCATTGAGCATTGTACCTCCTATGCAATACAATCCGGCAGTTGCTGATTCTCAACCTTTTTTCGGTAGATCCTCACCCCTAACCACTCCCAGCGCTTTCATCATCCGGTTCATGGTCTTGCGCATGGAACGTAGCCCCTCTTCATCCTCGGCCGCGCCTTCGGCCATCCTGTCCTGCGACCAGAAGGTCCCGCCCAGGTTGGCACCGAACGACCCGCCGCCAACCGGTATCATCTCGCTGATGATATAGAAATGATGAATGGACTGCAGTGCTATCTCCTGTCCGCCCACACGGTCGCCGCCCACTGCCATGGCTGCACCCACTTTGTTGCGTAGGATGTCGGGGTCCTTTGCCACCACGGCCCGGCAGCGGTCCAGCATGGTCTTGGTCTGGGCACTCAGGTTGCCCTGGTATACGGGGGTGCCGATGATGATACCGTCGGCCCATTCCAGGCCGTCGTAGAACTCGGGCATGTCGTCTTTGTGGATGCAGCCGCTGCGCTCGCGGACGCAGTAGTCGCAGTGGATGCAGAAATTGAGGTGCTTGCCACGCGCTGGGAAATACCTTGTTTCGGCACCGTATTTTTCCTCAAGGTATTTGAGGGCTTCATTTACAATATAATCTGTTGAGCCCTTCCTGGGGCTTCCTGAGACTCCGAAGATCTTTATCATGGTATGACTCCCTGAAAATTGTGTGTTTTTATTTATGGGTATAAGGGTTTATAAGTATTGATTGTGAGATGCTTTCTGAAATTGTTTAGGAAACTTTATATTTAGATGGGTTTTATGGCATAGTTAGTATAAAACATGAAAATCTATATTGACGGACAAGATAGAAAAACGGGTGGCAGGTATTATATACAGGCCTACGGTACTTAAGTCCGAGGTATTGTGATTGTGCAAAGTTTTTAATGGGGCTTGAATCATATAGATTGAATCAAAAAAAGTGGTGCTGAAAATGGAAAACGAAACAAACTTTTGTTCAAATTGTGGTGCAGAGATAGATAAAAATGCAGAAATATGCCCAAAATGTGGAGTAAGAATAAAAGCACCTCCTATAACAAAAAATCCAGCTTTAGCGGCAATATTATCTTTTTTGTGTGCTGGTTTAGGGCAAATTTATAACAGAGAAATCGGAAAAGGAATCATATTTATCAGCATTGAATTCATTTCTCTAACAATAATGGTTATAGCACCACTACTTTTATTATTATTTATTCCTTTTTGGATTTATGCAATATACGATGCCTATAAGGTTGCAAAGAAGATTAACACCTCGTGAACTGATTGCTCTAAAAACTAACCAAACGCAACGGATGCCCCACTTTTTCAAAGTTGGGTGGCATGGTAGGGAGCTGGGGCTGTGGAAGGGGAGGGTTATGCTCGATTAAATTAAAAGGATATAATACTGCTTTTTTTAAATCCCTACTATGCGCAAATAGTAATAAAGATATAAGATTGTGTTAATGGAAAGAATTAGCCTGACAAATTTATGATTAAGAAAATTTGGGTGACCACATTAGCATGAAATTAATTCTAGAGTTATCAGCACTCATTCTAAGTATTGTTAATGGATTGATATTGCTTAGTAGCTATTTAAGGGATAAACCTAAATTAACAGTTAGACCTGTTCATCCTGATACTTATCAATGGTTTTTTCTTCTTCCAAGCGGTAAATTCCAAGAACATCAAACAAGAAAATATGGTTTTTTGAGTTATATTTTCATTACTAATAAAGGGATTCGGGATGTTTCTTTGGATTCTTGGCATTTGTACATTAAGACAGTTGGAAAAAAGTGGATAGAACTGAAACCTATAAGCATCCCTGAACCACAGCATGAATTGGGACAATCAGGCCAAATAAAATTTTGGCCAGTTTTAGGACAAAAAGGATTATACCACCAAGGAGATACGATGATTAAAGCAGGAAGTAGTATTTCTGGTTTTGCTTATTATATCTCAGAATTTTGGGGTAGTGATAATTGGAATCCGATTCTAATAGAAGGAAAAGCAATAGGAAAAATGGAGATAAAAGGTGTATTTGGAAAAAAATCTTCTGTTAAAATACTTTTCACAGAAATTCCATTAGAAAAAGCGAAAAAGATGGTGGAAGGAATCGATAAAGTTGATTCTGATGCAACATTGATTGATTAGATTTTGATTAAAAATACATTTTAAGTTCTACCTGCGTTTGAATTAATTACTTAACATCAACCAGATGCCTTGGACTTTGCGAAGCAGTCCAATGTCGTTGACTGCGAATTGGCTAATTTGTGCATCCTTTTATCATCAATAATTTAGGCATGGTAATTTACAATTATCCATAATATTTACCTATGAAGAAAAATATTGTAGGAATTATTATTGAGAAAATAATAATAAATCTTTCATTTTTTATTTTTTCTTTAGCATCTTGTCGCAAAGGTACAATATCAGAAAAGTAAACGTTTTCAAACCATTCAATTTTATAATCATTTATTTCTATTAAATCTTCGTCTATCTTTTGAAGTTGAAACAATATATTACTAAATCCCAATCCTTTTGTTAATCTAGAGTTTATTTCGTGTTTTATTTCACGAATTGCTTTTTTAATTAATTTTTTCCATTCATCTCTACAAAATACATCTAATTCATTTAAATCAAGAGCATCAATTTTATCTTGTCTAATTAAAATTCGTATTTCATTTTGTTTGTCTAATAAACTGTTGTTTCTTTTACGAAAATCGTTTTGATAAATAGTAATGATGGTCAATATATTTGTAGAATACTTCCAAATATCGTTATTATGGGAAGTGATTTTACTAACCCCAAAAAGGCTTATTCACTCTTCGAATGTAATACGCCTTTTCTTTTTTACTGTAGAATATTCTATCCCCCTTTCTTCTTACAGCTTCGACTTCTTTCCTTGTGGTATAATATGTTCTACCACCTTTTTTAAAAATTGTCACAATTTCATCTCTACTATTTTCTTGCTCTTCATCCATTATATTCTTTTCAGTATTTTCCTCATTTTCTTCACACATTTGCAATCACCTTTCAAAATCTAATAAATTATGCCTCATTTTTAAATTAGAGATGATGCACCCATTTGATACCCTGCTCTTGTAGAGCAGGGTTCGCGACGATCTGATAATTCAAAATCAACCGCACCCCACCTAAAACACTTGAAAATCAAGCGTAACTACACAAAAATAATGAACCTGCGAGAACCGCGCCATCAAGCCATATTCAATATTCAGATGGGTGATTCATAAGTAAAGTTGGTATTTACTTTGCCATGCAAATACTATAGGTGATATAATACCTACAGGAGTTATAGGAAATTGACAATGTCTGCTACAACAATAGCTGTATCTTCGGAAACAAAAGAATTATTACGTCAATTTGGGAAAAAGGTTGAGAGCTATAACAATATAATCAGAAAGCTCATCAAAGAAGCGGGCTGGAAAAAGTTGGATAAACGATGGAACAAAATACTTGAAAATGATGAGTTCATTTCGCTGGACGGACTATAATGTATTCTGTAATCGTTTCCCGTACTTTCCAAAAGCAATTCCACTGACAACACCAAGCCGTATTCAAGCCAGGGGTCCCGTAACTACCCCTTCAAAATCCTGCCCACATACCTGACAGCAACACACACCTCATCGCACACCCCGCACCCGTCACACTGCTCCGACACCCTGATACGCCCCTCCTCAAAACTAATAGCATGTTTCGGGCAGGCCTTCTCACATATCCCGCACCCCGTACACTTCACCGCCCTCGTCAACTGCCTGGCAGCAACTTCAAAAAGCTCTTCAGTCGTCCCCCTATCCTCTGCAGTGACCTGGAAGGTACCGTCCGTGTACAGCTTCACACTCCCCCCACCTGTCAGGACCACCAGCACACCCAGTTCCTCCGAATAACGGACCTCACCCAGCATCCGCATCATTTCCATAGCATCCACAGGCCAGACCCCCCTGGCAGTACCCTCTATACTATACCCCCCGGCCTTGCAGGGTGATATACCCGAGACCACCCTTATCCGGAAGGCTTCATCCCCTGCATCCTTTGGGACAATATCAATACCCAACTGCCCGGCCAGCAACCGCATCTTAGGAGGATGCTCCCGCCAGCGCCAGAACCCGTGGTCGATATACCCGCCCGGAAGCCCCATGCGCTTGGCCCAGTCCCGCAGGTATGTATCCCACCTCTGGTACAGGTCAGGGTGCAGCTCAAGCATACGCCGGAATTCCGCACCCAGGGCCGCCGGGCACAGCCAGCAGCCCACCCGCTCAAACCCCTGGTCGTACAGTGGATTGTATTCCAGGCCCCGCCAGTGTATATACAGCCACACCTCAAGCGCTCGCCAGTCGCGGATGGGGTACACATTCACCTGCCCCGGCACCAGGGGATTCGCCTCAGTGGCAGGGATGCGGGCACGGCTGAATGATTCGTACTTACGCTTGCCATCAATGGTCAGGTAATTCCCCTTTTCCGGTATCTCACCTGCAGGAGCCAGCTTGCAGACCTTGCAGCACCACCTGTAATCCTTGGCAGGGGGCCCGAAATCTGGCAAGTGCTGCCAGAACACGTCCCCTGCATCCAGTTCATCCAGTTCAATATCATTATCATGGCAAAACTGCCGCGCATATTCCACAGTCTCAGGGAATTCCAGGCCCGTGTTGATGAAATATGCCTTAGGGCTGTGTTTCAATGCGCTTTTAGTCAGGTCCAGCACCACCAGGCTGTCCTTACCGCCGCTGAAGGACACATACACGGGTCTGCCGCGGTATTCCTGCTGGTTGGCCATGCCCTTGATAGTGTTCATGGCATTCTTGCCCAGGCGTTTAATGGCAGGCGCGTTGGCCCTGACCACCTTGTCCATTGTGGGAACATCATCCCTCAACCTGGCCCGGCTTTTCCCTATCTTCCTGACCCTTACAGCAGGTGTGGCGGTTTGCCCCATCGCTTTGGCATCCAGCAGTGCAAAACCCACACCCGTCATTGTGCCCTTCCTGACAATAATATCATCACCCTGCCTGATATCATCCGAACACCACTGTATCATATCAGAACTAACGGTCTTACCGCTGAGATGGCCGGGAACATCTGACAGCTCAACGGTCCTGTGCTTAGTATACTGTGCCATGAGGGCAGCCCCATCCATTGAAAGGTCGAACTGCCAGTCCAGGGTTTTCAGGTCAAAGCGCAGTATCCCAAACACCAGAGCGTCCACTATTACCTGGTCGGTCTTATCCTCACCACCAATTTTATTGAGCAGGATAATACGCTCACCCAGCAGGTCAATACCGTAGCGGGCAGTCAGGATATCATGCAGGATGCCGCGCTCGTAAGGTGAGCAGAACCGCACATCTCCGGGCGGTCCAAGTTCAATTCGCTGACCCGTCGAGTTGCATAGTGCACACTCGATACTGATAAGCGGGAGATTGCATTCCGGGCACCAGTGAATGGATGCACCTTTTCCGGGTTTGAATTGTCTTTTATTGCGTTGTTCGGTCATTTGGCATGTAGTTATTGCAGGTATATATTCTTAAGACTCTCTTTAACATCTTGTGGGTAACTTCATTGTTCAGGAACATATCACGAAACATGGAATCCCACGACAAAGCTTTATGGACAGGATTTACAGGATGGAATGACAACCATTATCCTGTCAATCCTGTAAATCTTGTCAAGATTTTCGATTTATCCGATGATCTAGGCAAACTATTACCCACACAATGTTGGAGAGATCCATTTTTAAATATTTTTACCTGAGGATTGGAATGAACACCCAATGGACCCGGCGGGATTCGAACCCGCGGCCTTCACGTTGCGAACGTGACGATCTACCCCTGATCTACGAGCCCAAAAAAGAAATAATCAGGACATTTTCCTGCCCCGAAATCCAGTAATAGTCAAAAACCAAACAATTCAAACCATCTTTGCGGACTTCGCGCTCTTTGCGGTGACTAAAATCATACACCGCAAAGGACGCAAAGAGCGCAAAGTGTTCGGGATTTATGTTCCTGACTATAAATCAGTAACTGGTTATCAATTGATATTACAGGCGCCCCAGTTCGATCACTGAAACACTTTCAACTTCATCGACTGCTGCAAAAGCCTCTTCCACCTTATCGGTACCACCCTCGATATCACCTACAATGATAACGGCAATAATGGCTTTCAGGCCAAAGGCTATGGGCTCCTCGGAAAAACCGTGGAGTTTTACACCCTCAGGTATAACTGCTTCCAGTCTCCCTTTCAGGGCATCAAGGTCGGTTTCCACGCCACCCGGCATGATCTTGATCTTAGCTGCTACTTCGCCCAAACTATTCACCTCAGGGTCCCTGGAACTGGCATCCCGGACACGTATACGGGTTACTCTGGTGCCTGCACATTGCACATCTTCCAATTTCCCTGCCACATGATGGGCACGGGAAACGCACATACCCTTTCTCAATAAGTTTTACTCCGCATGAAATACAGTACTCTGCTTTCTGGGTCATCCTTGTTAATTCTCCTATTAGATTTCGATATTAGTATGATTATACTGACTTAAAACTTGCTCTTGCCATATATCAATGTGCCCCCGGTAACACCGCCTTTCAACGCTTCGATAACTCTATCAAAGTACCTGCCATTCAACACCATACAATCCATCCCGTGTGCCATAAGGAAAGCGCTCAGCCCCTTATCCACACAGGTCTCCTCACTGCCAGCCAGATCGCCGGCATATATCTGCTGCACCAGTTCACTATCCAGGTAAATACCGTCCACATCTGTGGCTTTTACCAGCATGCTGCTGGTCTTTTGTGCAACCCAGGCCGAAATGGTGTCTGATGTCACATCCCATGAGTGTTCCAGGCCGCTGTCGTCCTTATGCAATATTGTGTATGGCAGCAAAATATTTACGCCGGGTTCGTGTATCTCCAGGTCATTAGTAAGTGGCACGCCTGAGATGTCAGACAGGTAATAGGCATACTGTTCCATAGCTAGTATTGCCATCCAGTGTGCCGCATCCCCTGAAATACCTGATATCTCCTGGAAACCCCTTACATTGTCTGCAAATACGGCCCCACCTGGAATGATAAGGACTGATTGTAAGTCCTGGCAGGCTATGTCATTGACCTTCCTGATAAGTGGGGAAGCACAGTCCATCAAGCTGCCGCCTAGTTTTATTACTACCCTGGAGTTATCTGTCATTATACTGTCCATTGGCAGGCTAACACATATATACTGTTGATATTCGCGCAGTACATCACAAAAAAATATCAGAGCATGATAAAACGCTTCATATCAAGAATCCGGTTTCGCTCTTGGTCTTGATGTCCACCAGGATAAAATTCTTCATATTGCTGCGCCTGATATCAGCAATATCCTTCAACTTGACACCTTCCACAAAGGAAACTTCACCGATCTGCTCATGGAACTCATCAAAATCCAGCTTGACCTTTAAGCCTCTCAATCTAAGTGTAATAGGCAAAGGAGATAGTACTTCATTGATCGCAGGCACCTGGTCCTCGATCTCTTTTTTCACTCTTGGCGGCATAACGGAAAGCAGGTCCTTACCAATCTCTTCTCGTTCCTTATCAAATATCTTGCCAACAACATCGACCACCTGGTCCATGGCAAACATCTCTTCCCCTTTTCGCAGCCTGTGGGCAATACGTCCCAGGTTACCCACATAAACATCCGCATCTGGTATGTCTGCAATATCTATCTCTGGAGCCCCTGTGACCACTATGGGGATATCAATACCTTCGAACAACTTTGGCTTGCTCTCTGTGATGCAATGTTTGAAATTACCAAAAACATACACTGCCACGTCATGCTCATTGATCAGTTCACGCTCATGTGCAGATATCTGGCACGTCCTTGCGCCCACACCCCTGCCCAGCCCCACCATATTGGTCTTTGCACCTTTACGGCGCAAAAACTCGGCAATGTCACAGTCCGGGTGCGGTAGGTGATGGTATGCAAGGGTCGGTGCCACAACAGCGATCTCGGTGCCGGATAGAGGTGCACGGGTCAACTCGCCCAGCAATTTCTTTGTCAGATCTTCAACAAGCCCGGTATCCTTGATCGGAACCAGCATTATGATGACAACTTCAGTCTGCATTATATTCTTCTGGAGAATATAACCTCCCAGGTCCTCTACCAGTTCTTCGATCAGGTTATGTTTATGGACCCCGCCTTCGTACATCATTGGTTCAAGCATTGAGCCCTACCTCTTTTAGCAATTGATCGCGCATACTTACTGCCCTGTCCTTCCAATCCTGTTTAATAGGATCCTCGGAAGCCACGAAAAGAATATATTCATCTGTCAGTTGATGGTACCTGACCCTGAAACCCTCGGGGATGATCCTTAACATTGCATCAACGATCCTGTCATTGATCTCCTGTACTTTTTCATCGATCACCATGTCTCCAAGCAGATCAACCTCAGTCATATAATCCGGAGTTTCCACAACGATCAATGTTCTTTCCTCATGCAAGATATTGCCCCTGCCGTAGCGTTCCCACAATTTTGTAAGCAGTTGAGGGATATAAGTTTCCTTGTTAAGGCTGATTAACACTTCAGCTTTGCCGTATCCGCCAATCTCCAGATCAGCAAAATCACTTATTTTAACCGACGCTAATCCTTTCTTGCGCAGACCAAGGAAAATGAATACCGGTTCGGTCACATCCACAAAAACCCTGACCTTCAAAAGAACCCTGCCCAGCGCCAGGTCGGACAGCACATCTATTATCACTCTCCTATAGATATCTGCACCTAACTCTTCTGGTGATTCCACGATAATTTTATCATCTTCCATCTATATGACTCCCCGGCGGGTCTATTTATCAATAAAACCTGATACCAGTAGTGCCGCACCAACAGCACCGATGTACTGGGAATGAGGTGGGACCGTAACCTTGATCTTCAGCAGTTCCTCCATGGCCTTGGGTACACCCTCGATAAGCGATGACCCGCCTACCATGATCAGCGGTTCCTTAACATCGATCTCCTGTAATTGCTGCTCAAAGACCTGTTCCACTACACTATAACAGGCAGCTGCTGCCACATCCTCCTGGGCTGAGCCTTTTGCAAGGGAATTGACCAGGCTCTGGATGCCGAACACTATGCAGTAACTGTTCATCTCCACGTTCTGCTGCATTCCCTTAACAGCCAGATCGCCCAGTTCTGTGATATCCACACCCAGGCGCTTTGCAGTCATTTCCAGGAACCGGCCTGATGCCCCTGCACATATACCACCCATTGTGAACATACCAGGGATACCATCCTGCACGGCGATGGCCTTATTGTCCATACCTCCAATATCGATGACAGTGGACGGTCCATGCTGGCTCTTGGCAAGATAGACTGCTCCTTTTGAGTTGACAGTGATCTCTTCCTGGACCAGGTCTGCATTGAACTCATCGCTCAGCAGGAACCTGCCATAACCGGTAACACCTATGGCCTGTATCTTATCCCTGGCAATACCTGCCTCGACCATGGCTTTGTCCAGTGCCTCATTGGCACTTTCCACCACTTTGATGGTGGGAACCCAACCTGTGCCAATGATCTCATCATCCTTCATTATCACGGCCTTGGTGGTAGTCGACCCCGAATCGATGCCAGCGGTCAAACCTTCCTGCTTCTCCCTGGCAAGCAGGCTGCGACGCCTGGCAGTAGTGGTCAGTGCTTCCAGTCTGGTAAGTAGGGTAGCTGACGTTGTACGTTCAGTAAACGAATAACTAATGACAGGAATCTTCGAGTTGGCATAAATATACCTGCGAATCTCATTTCGCACCAGGGCACCTTCGGCACACCTGAAGCATGAAGCGATCAATACGGCATCAGCCATGGTCTTTTCTTCCACAATTGCTTTTGCCCTTGCCATCATCAATTTCAGGTCAGGGCTTGCCACCTTGAACCCGAAATTTTCCTCAACATTCTGGACGTCCTCTATGGATATCTCAGGGAAGATAATTTCAGCATTAACCATACTGGCAGCAGTATCTATCTCTTTCTGGATACCACTGTATTCACTACCACAGGAAAGCTGGGCAATCTTGACAAGACTTTCTTTTGCCATATCATTCACCTCCCTTTCCAAGTCCTTCCAGGAAATCATGTATCATATGCACAAATGCCTTTGCATCCTCTTCAGTGCGGGGATAATTCAGTTCCAGTATGGGTATATCCTTTGTCCTGACCAAAAAGTTGACAAGCTCATTGGTACGGGCGCAGCCCATACATCCGAAGGCTATGTCTGGCTCCATGACAATAACGGCTGCTTCGGCCTCCTCAAGCAATGGACCCAGCAGCGCCATCCTGCCCCTTACACCGGAAGGTACTTCAACAGCAGCATATTTCAGTCCGATCTTCGGGTCTTCAGGTGTAATATTAATAGGCGGCGAATCCAATCCTGCCGTACGGATCTTTTTCCCGACCTCCCGCATTACAGCAAGAGGTTCATGACCGAACCTGTCTATAAGGTCTGATAAAATCAGACTATTACTGGGGTAAATAAAAACCTTAACCATCTTGATAACCTCATTTGGACTGTGCAACCTCTTTTTCAATAATGTCTTTGAATGTTTCTATGTCTATTGGCAAAGACCGGGTCATTTTCGTTCCCTTGCCCTCCCCTCTCTCGATCTCTTCAAGTGCTGATGTGATATATGGCAAAAACGGAAATTCAAGCTCGTGCTGGTGGAACCCAGGTTTGGGTCCACCTCCCCGCCCTACCCTGCAGCGGTACGGATCGCCCGGCGGCACACCTCTTTCCTTAATGAATATCCGGTTGGGGTCAAGAGTCCGTATCTCTCTTGCAACTTCATCTACTACAGACCTTTCTCCCTCGATAATAAGACCAAAACAAGTCTCTTTTACCGTGATATCGGCCTTGCTTTCATATATCCTGATAACAAGATCGCTGGGGAGGGTAAAGGTGGAGTGCAGGACTATCATCTTGCTTATAATATCATCATCGTTCATCCTTTTCTACCTCCGTGACATACATCACATCTCCCTGTTTGACACCATCCAGTTTTTCAATATCCCGGACAATTCCGATTATATTAGTAGCGTGGAACTTCTCCCCAGTGGGACCATACCGGTTATCGTCCCGGGATTTTGTACCGATCAGACCGTACTGGTTGGACGCCTGGTTGGTCACACCAACCTCACCTGACATGACCACATCCTTTGGAGTATTTTCAGGCATGATCTCCTTGTATCCCTCTACCCGTTTGATTGTCTTGAAAATAGTAGTATTCTCATATGTGAAATGTACAGGTAAAGGTGCTATCGGACGATCCTTCAGCCTGAGTGCATGTTGGAAATATTCAATGGAGATCGGTGCTTTATCCTGATAAAAATTGATGTGTAACAATTGTTTGGGTGGAATACATAACAAAGAAACGTTTTTCGCTTCAATAATTTGCATTGTGGTAAATGGCAGTTGTTCAACAACAATGGCATCCTCGGCTATATAACCATCAAATGTGACCTCAAGTCCTTTTTGTTCTGCAAATGCTTTTGCCTCATCGATCGTCATGCCCTGGAACATGATCCTTTCAGGCGAGACCCTTACTTCCAGTTTGTTCCCTTTTTCTGCCAGCTTGATAAGCTGGATCCCCTTATTGACGTTTCCCACGATCGAATGCACCATACTGCTGGTCCGGTCATCCTTATAAATAAAAATACGTCCCAATCCCGAACCCTTGTTTCGCACTGCAACAGCACCTTCCGATCTGGAATCCAGGGACTCGAAAGGACAATCTTCACCATTTAAGAGGTTGTCAACTACGTAGGAACTGGAGATGTCGTCCACTTTTAATATCCCGTCACCTATCAGTCCAAGGAAATGTTCAGCACCATAAGGTGCATCCTTCCTGAGTTCCACTGAAAGGTAGGTGAATATCTTCATCCCATTTTCGAGAGGCGTATTCATGTCAGTGGTGTTGATCTTATCAGTCAGCGTTTCCCACCGTATGACAGGCTCTATCTTATTGATCGTGTCCCCTTGTTCCAGTTTCGCAATGATATTCTTGCCGCTTATAACCCTTGCAAAGACACCCCCGTCAGCTGGTGAACCATGGGATGCAGTATTACGGTTCTTTGATATCACCACATACGTGTTCTTTGCATCATAACCCCCGGTCCCGAATATCAGGTCATATCTCTGGTAATCAAATGTTCCCCTGTTCGGTGTGATACTGGTGGGAATGGGGCCAAAAGCCAGTGCATCGATAGTGGCCCAGTGGGCACGTAATTGTTTTCCTACAATTTGACTAAGCCAGGTGGAGACCAGTTCGGGTTTTTCAGGATCTACCTCTATCTTGAACTCGCCTTTGTTTGTCTGGACACTGTACTCGGTGGTCTGTTCCTCTTTCTCTTCGTCACCTTTTACAATGCCTGTCGTTGTCCCGCTAATGCAGGAAGTTTGTGTTTTAGTAAGAAGATCGCCAAGAGATGCCCCTTCTTCTATTTCAACAGGGACCTCGTTCAGTTCTACAGTGATGGTGCTTGTCAATAACCTTCCTCCATGTGAGACAGCTAATGTATAATACTAATATACAATAATATGTAATGCCACTAGGTAATGCTACAGGAGAATTACCCCGATTACCAATATTATTTGTATTTGTGTGAACAAACTATAATTCTTTCGATATACCTTCAAGTGCCTCGTCTCTTTCATCTCTTGTCAGATGGCTTAGCACCTCTGAAGTTTCACCGATATCTACTATCTTGCCAAGTCTCATAAGTGCTGCCCTGTCGCATACCTCGGCAACGAAATCCATATCATGGGACACAATAACAAAAGTCTCACCCAATGTTTCCCTTGCGTGTAGAATGGATTTGGA
>SWBY01010125.1_pt1 | contig 48225 bp, 35 predicted proteins | sample 4693071 | NCBI WGS metagenome assembly SWBY01 (sample SAMN10267273, study PRJNA491770) | bioreactor metagenome | isolation source: DHS bioreactor inoculated with marine methane seep sediment | place: Japan: Omine Ridge, Nankai Trough | collected 2006-05-06 | reverse complement strand
CCCCCCAGGCATTGGAAAAAGTCACTTCCTCGTCGGTAAAATCAGTCTGGTCGATGATGCGATAGCCGTTGCCGGCAAAAAACGCGTTCATATTGTCGAAATAGCCCCGACCGCCGTATAAAAACGCCGTATCGTAACCGCGCTGCTGGAACACATGGCCCAGATTGAATAAGTTGCCGTTGTCAGGCCGCTTGACGATGGATTGCCCCGGCGTCGGTGGAATCGACAGCGTCAAGGCTTCCAGCCCGCGGACCGTGCGCGTGCCGGTCGCGTAAAAGTTGGTGAACAACAGGCCTTGCTCAAACCATTCGTCCATGAACGGCGTAATGTGCTCGGTATTGCCGAAACGCGTTAAAAACTCGGCGCTCAAGCTCTCGACGGTAATCAGAATCACATTCAGGTGTTTCTCTTCTCCAGCGTGTTTGATCGTTCGCCTGATGTTATACAGCTCTTTGTCGGATGAGTGGGCATTCGCGGCCAGTTTTGCCCTGATGACGCCGGACAACTGCCGGTCATCGCCCAATTTATAAAAATGCCGGTAATCCAGTTCATTATTCCGAAAAGCCGCGAAAAACTGGTAAGGGCCATTGGCGGCCAGTTCATTCAGATAAGTATTGGCGGAAAACTGATGCGCCGACTGCCCGACCCCCACATAGCTGATCAGCGGCAGGCTCAGTAAAGCAGCCGTGATTTTCAGCCGTGAAAGAAACGGTTCGCTGACTTTGAAACTCTTCGCCAGCAGTTTTCGCATTGCCAGAAAACAGGTGGCCGTCACGATAAAAATCCCTGACAGAATCTTGCCCAGCGGATACGACTCAATGATATTGCGCACCACTTCATGGGTGTAAATCAGATAGTCGACGGCAATAAAGTTAAATCTGACGCCGAATTCATCCCAGAACGTCCACTCCGCCATCTCGACAAAAAAAAGGCCGTATAAACTGACGAAAAAACCGGCAAAAACCAGGATCCTGTTGAGTTTGCTCTGATAGACCGCGTTCGGCAGCACCAGCAAATACAACGCGAAAGGAATCATCAGATAACTGAAAAAAGCCAGATCGTTAACAACGCCCAGCAGAAAAACCAGGGCTATCGAATAAAACGAAACATCCAGGTCCGCCAGTTGCCTGATCAGCAACGCGGCCCTGAGCAGGGCGGAACCGCCCAGGTTAATCAATAAAAACAGCAAAATACCGGAAAACCGCGATTGCTCAAATAATCTTGCTACTACAGCCATTGCAATTGCTTCCTGAAAAACAGCATGAATAATACAAATGAAGAAAACCAGCACACGGCCAGCGCGAACAAGTCATGCGTTAAAAAATGCGCGCCACGCATTTGCTGGGCGATGCCATAGACCATGCCTAGGCCCAGGCCGAAACATAACCCGTAAAATTTGTAGTCCGGTTTCACCAGCAACAGGAAAAAATACAGATTGAGGAAAGTGAATCCCGCGCCGGCATGCGCGGCGGGAAAACAATGTCCCACTTCCAGATTGCCGCCCGCATAATCGAATAGCCGCACATAGGGTTTATCGCCACCGAACAACTCAAGGCTCCAGGGACAATAAATATGGGTATGATTTTTCAGCAACACGATAATCAGTGGCCCGCTTATACCCGAAATCAGTAAAAAAAGCAGATGCCGGCGATAACGAAAAAAGGCTGAATCCGCCCGCAATGAAATCAGCCAACAGAGCGCAACCGCGGCTGCCAGCAAGTACGTGAAATAGCGGCCGCCGACATGCAGGACGTTTTCGGTCAGCCAGCTTTCCTTATGCGGCCATTGGTGCAAGCCGGCATTATAAAAATGCCTGGCGATCCATAAATCCACATGGAAATACTCCAGGACCGCAAGCACAAGCACAAACAGCAACAACGGAATGATGAAATGGACAAGGACAAACTTATCAAAATTTAGCTTGGTCGGTTCCAGCAAATCCTGTTTCCTTCGGTAATAAAGACAACAGTTTAAGAAAGACAGGGTTAAACAAAAGTTAACGCAGTGTTAATTTTGCGTTAATTGTAAGCACGCACAAAAACCACTTTTTTTTTATGGTTGTTATGTTATAGTTAGCCCGCTGGTTTTCTTAACAGCATTTTTAAATATTCATATATTCTGAAGGTACATAAAATGATTGAAAATCAAGAGAAAGATAATTTCTGGCTGATGATTGGCGTTGGCGTTGTTGTTTTTGCTGCCGTAATATTCTTTGTCAAAGGCTCCGAGAGTGGAAAATATGAAACTGCAAAAAGATTAATAGCGGAAGATGCCAATAACTCTGCTTATGCTGTTGGCCACGACGTCAATAAAAAAGCTGAAAGCGCATTATAATAATCCGAGGAGGTTCGATTTTTCGATAGGCCTGTGAACAACTATCGATAAAACGACAAAGCTTTTCACCGGTTCCCAAACCTTCGGTTTGGGAACCGAAGCTATCAAACCGTTGAATCCGAGCTGAACAAGCATTGCACTTGCGTGCCTTCGTCTTTAACACTGTCGATTTTCAGCTGCCAACCGTAATATTCACAAATACGCCTGGAAATAGCCAGACCCAGGCCACTGCCCTGACTGGCCTGCCCCCGATAGCCCCGTTCGAATATCCGGTTCAATTCATCCGTATCGATACCCTGCCCCGTATCGGCGACCACAAACGCATCTTCGTAGAGGGAAATCGTCACGCTGCCCTGGCGGGTATAAGTAAACGCGTTTCTGATCAGATTACCCATCAACATCGAAATAACCGGCGACGAAGCGTTAATGCGGGGCGATCCGTTAAATTTCTTGATGACTTGTACCTGTGGGCTTAACAAATTCCTGTGCTCCTCTGTCAAACGGTCAATGATCGCAACCAGTTCGGTTTTATCGGTTGCTTCATTCATGGACACGGGGCCGCGGGCCAGGCTTAGCAAAGTCGCCAGTCGCGCTTTCATTTCAGTGGCCGAACGTTGCATCCGCTCTACGCGCAGTCTGATATCATCGGGCAGATCGGGGCGCAGCAACAATCCCTCGGCGGCGGCCATGATAATGGCCAGCGGGGTCCTTAATTCGTGGCTGGCATTGCCGGTGAACTCTCTTTCACGCTGGATTAACGCCTGCAGGCGTTCCTTATAGACATCGAATTCCAAAGCCAGCATGCCGACCTCGTCGTTGGTGTAATCCACTGATATGTAATCGGAGGAATTTTCCAGATTCAATGTCCGGATACGCGAAGCCAGCGTCGATATCGGCTCAATGACTTTTTTGGAAAGCCAAAGTCCGGACCAGGCGGACATCCACAGAATAATGACGACGGCGGCAAACAGATACGTTATAAGCTTGTATTCCAGCCTTTCCAGACCGGTATCGTCGTGGACTATATAATATCGGGCCGAGTTATGCGCCTTGATCACGACATCATAACTGTGCCGGTTGTGATCGACGTCATGAATGCCTTCCGGATAGCCCGACAGAAAGCCGATTTCATCCGGCAACTTGCCGCCTGCCTCTTTATATATAATCCAGTTTTTCGACGCCTGCATCGACAGCGCCGGATTACGCTCCGCCTGCTGGATGAAATGATCCAGCTCCCCGATTAGATAAGAGCCTATCATTTGCCTTTCCAGCGAATCAAAGGCCACAATCACGAACGCCACCATCAACGCGCTCAACAACAGCCCCAGCAAGGGATAGGATAGGAATATCCGGAATCTTAGCTTATGCCGATACGGCATGACTTTGCTTCAATTGATAGCCCACGCCTCGAATGGTATGCAGCAATGGAGTGGAAAATGGCTTGTCGATAGCTTGGCGCAGATGATGAATGTGTACGCGTAACGCTTCCCCGTCGGGCGGGCTATCGCCCCAGATGCTGTATTCAAGATGCGGCCTTGAGACAACCTTGGGCGATTGCCTCATCAGCAATTCCAGGATCTGGAATTCAATCGCGGTCAGCTCGATCAACGTCCCGGCCCTTCTGACCTCGCGCGTTTCGGGCATCAGCTGCAAATCGCCGACACTCAATGACGTCGGTTGGTGCAGGCCGGCAGTGCGGCGCGCCAATGCATCAAGCCGGCACTTTAATTCCTGCAATGAAAAAGGTTTAACCAGATAATCATCCGTACCGTGCTCAAAACCGCTAAGCCGGTCTTCCAAGGTATCGCGCGCGGTCAGCATCAACACCGGCACCCAGTTGCCGGCATCATGGCGCAAGCGCCGGCATAGCTCCAACCCGTCCATGCCCGGCAGCGTCAAATCCAGAATAACCGCATCATACTCATTGACCACGGCCAGATGCAGACCGGTAACCCCATCGGCCGCGGTATCTATCGTATCGCCCTGAAGCTCAAGAAAATCGGCCAGTTCGCTGCATAGATCCTGGTTGTCTTCAATAATAAGTAAACGCATAACGTCAGGCGTCTTGCAGTTAGCCGTTAATTGCGTTCTTTTTTGATGATATTGCCTTTGCCATCGATGGTAAGGCTCCACTCCTGATTGTTCGAGACGACCGTCAAGTCGTACTCTTCCCCCGGGCCGTTGGGATTGACGATTAATATCGCTTCTTTGATTTCAAACGTTGTAAACTCGGCTTTCAAATTGGCATCGACAGCTTCCGGCATCAGATTCATGGCATCGATTTTTTCGCCGCTGACATAAAAATGCCCGTTTTCCCTATAAAGCTCAATCAGATCGCTCTCGCCGTCCTTAAAATGAATTTCATACACCGCCTGGCCAAAATGTGTCTTTCGTTCGGCCTCGATGTCCGCGGCATTGGGGTGTTGTTCATGAATCCGGGCCATGATTTTTTCGGGAATGGCTTCTTTTGCCACAACGGCGGCACCGACGGCGAATGCGGGCATAGCCAGGACTAAAAAACCGAGGTTTAAAAGATATTTGCGCATTTATATGTACCTGATAAGTAAAATATAGTGACAGAACAGCCGCTCACAATCCCTTTCACCGAATGCGATTGCAAAGCCTGCCTATATTACTCGCCCGATTCCAACTTTCCAATCTTTCAAACGCCGACTGAAAGCCGATAGCGGTAACAAGGCGGTATTCCGGGTACGCACTTTATTTAGAAAGTACCGGTAATATTTGGTAAACTGCGTCCGCGAAAGCTTACAATTCAGGAGCCCAGCATTTTGGCCATAATGCTTAAATATCAACTTGTAACTGCGTTGTCACAGATTGCCAGTGAGAATACGGGCGGCAAACAGGCCATGGGTAACGGCCGGCGCCGGAGTTTTTACCGTATATCAAATCAAAACCGCTTTGAATTTCATGCTCCGCGTTATACCCTTCCATCAGATCAGAAACGCCATACAAGCGGTTTCTTGCCGTTCCGTATCCATCATTCCTTGCTCTCATTCCACATTCGACGCCGCCGGAGCAATATCAGGAGCGAGGCACAATCAACAAGGCGCACACCATCGGCATGCCGACCACCGCGGCAAGCGTATGGCGGGCTAACCCTATTGGAAGTTTTGTAACCGTCATTTATGCCCGATAGCAATCCGTGAAATTCTCTCTTACTTCGCCTTTATTTACAGGCAAAAACATTCCGAACCTATTGCGGGTTTATCGCTGGCCCGATTTGCCCAAATTAGCCGGATTGATGCTGACATATGCGCTATCGGTCTACATCGTACTGCGTTATTTGACTATCGATTCAACCACCATCTCCATCACCTGGATCCCCAGCGGGGTGGGATTAGCTGCCTTACTGTCCGGCGGCCGGCGATACTGGCCGGCCCTGTTGACCGGCTCCCTGCTCGGCCGCCTTGCGCTCGGGCATGCGCTGCCGCCATCCTTATTCGTCGCCTTGAGCAATACCATCGAACCCTTGCTCGCCGTCTGGCTGCTCAGGCAGGGATTTGCCCGAAAATGCGGAAGTCCGCATCGATTCGACCCTTCATTGATGCACCCGTGCGACTATTACCGGCTGGCGCTGGCCGGCGCGACGGCCGCCGCCGCGGCGGCGCTGATCGGCGTCACGGCATTCTGGCAGGCCGGCCTGCTGACGCTGCAAATGCTGCCGGACAGCCTGCTGCACTGGTGGATGGGCAACACGCTGGGCATTATCCTGGCGGCGCCGCCGATCCTGGTATGGCGGCAAGCGCCCGGCGACTGGTTTAAACACCAACGCGCGCTTGAGGCGCTGGCCTGTTTCGGCCTGGCCTTTTTGGCCGGCCAGTTTGTCTTTCTGGATTGGTTTGTCGATGACCTGGGCGATTTTGCCAACGGCTTCATCATGTTCGCCTTTGTTGTCTGGAGCGCCGTGCGTTTCGGCCGGCACGGGGTCTTGCTGATCATCGGCATGACGGCGCTGCAAGCACTGCTGGGCGCATTAAACGGCATCGGCTATTTTGCCGACGACATCGCGCAAACCGGCCTGATCAATTTTTGGTTCTACACCCTCGAACTGACGATCGTAGGCATGGCGCTAGCGCTGGTCATTACCGCACGCGCCCAGGCCGAGGACGAATTGCGCGTCAACGAGGAACGCTGGAAGTGCGCCCTGGAAGGCGCCGGAGACGGCGTATGGGACTGGAATCTGCAGACGCATGAAACCTTCTTTTCCGCATACTGCAAGGACATACTCGGCTTGTCCCGGAATGAGGGGAAAAACAGCGACAAGGACTGGCAGTCAATCATATACCCGGCCGACTATGAGCGCATGATGGCCGATCTGCAAGCCCATCTCGACGGCCAGACCGCCGCTTTTATCAATGAGCACCGCATTCTCTGCCCCAATAACAACTGGAAATGGCTGGCCACGCGCGGCGTAGTAGTCAGCCGCGGCGAAGACGGTAGGCCGTTGCGCATGATCGGCACGCATAGAGACATCAGCAAACGCAAGCAGCTGCAGTGGCGACAGGTGCATACCATCCTGGAAGCATCGCCTGAATGCATGCTGCTGGTCGATCATGACGGCGTCATTCTGTTCGCCAATCAGGTTGCTGCGCGAATCTTCGCCTATCCGATCACCGAACTGATCGGCCTTGATGTTGACGCGCTGGTGCCGAAGCTCTCCCGGGCTGATCATGGCCGACAGCGCGCCGAATACATGCGGACCCTGCACCCACGGCCTATAGGGCACAATAACCGGTTGGCCGCGGTCCGCAAGGATGGCTCCGAATTTCCCGTCGAAATCAGCCTGAGTCCGGTCGAGCTCGATAATCGCATGACCGTCATCGCCTGCGTCATCGATATCACCGAACGCAAACAATTCGAGCAGAAACTACAGCTTTCGGCCACCGTCTACCGGGCCATCGGTGAAGCGATCATGATAGCCGATGCCAATAACCGCATCGTCGCCATCAATCCGGCATTCACGCAGCTGACCGGCTATACCGAGCAGGAGGCGGTCGGCCGATCGACCAAACTGCTCAAATCCGGCCGCCATGACATCGCCTTCTATCGGGACATGTGGCATACGCTGGAAAAAACCGGGCGCTGGCAGGGTGAAGTCTGGAACCGGCGCAAAAACGGCGAGGAATATTTCGAATGGCTGATGATCAACACGATTTACGACAGCACCGGCAATGTCCAGCAACGCATCGCCATCTTCTCGGACATCACCGATCAGAAATTGGCCGAACAGACGATCTGGAAGCAGGCCAATTTCGATCCGCTGACCGGCCTGCCGAACCGCCGCCTGTTCCAGGACCGGCTGGAACAGGGCATCAAGAAAAATCACCGCACCGGCCTGCCGATGGCCTTGATGCTGCTGGATCTCGACCGCTTCAAGGAAGTCAATGACACCCTGGGCCATGACATGGGCGACATCCTGCTCACGGAAGGCGCCCGGCGCCTGATCAGCTGCGTGCGCGAAACCGACACCGTCGCGCGCCTGGGCGGCGACGAGTTCACCATTATCCTGAGCGAACTGGACAACCCCGGCAATGTCGAACGGATTGCCCAGGACATCCTGAAAAAGCTGGCCGAACCGTTCCATTTGAAGCACGAAGTGGCTTATGTCTCGGCGAGCATCGGCATCACCTTTTATCCCGATGACGGCGAAGGCATCGACACGCTGCTCAAGAATGCCGACCAGGCCATGTACGCCTCCAAAAACCAGGGCCGCAACCGCTACAACTATTTCACGCCGTCCATGCAGGAAGCCGCCCAGACCCGCATGCGGCTGGCCAACGACTTGCGCGGCGCGCTCGAAGCCGGCCAGTTCAGCGTGGTCTATCAGCCGATCGTGGAGATGGCGACCGGCGTGATTCATAAGGCCGAGGCGCTGATCCGCTGGCGGCACCCGACCCGCGGCATGGTCAGTCCGACCGAGTTCATCACCATCGCCGAGGAAACCGGCCTGATTATCGACATCGGCGACTGGGTGTTCCGCGAAGCGGCCTGCCAGGTCAAACACTGGCGAGAACGGCATCATGCGGATTTCCAGATCAGCATCAACAAATCGCCCATCCAGTTCCATAATGAAGGCAACAGCCATGCCGCCTGGTTCGAGCATCTGCAGCAGCAGGGACTGCCCGGGCAAAGCATCGTCGTCGAGATCACCGAAGGGCTATTGCTCGATGCCGGCATAGCCATCACCGACCAGCTGCTCGAGTTTCGCGACGAGGGCATACAAGTCGCCCTCGATGATTTCGGCACCGGTTACTCGTCATTATCCTACCTGAAAAAATTCGACATCGACTACCTCAAGATCGACCGGACCTTTGTCAGCAACCTGGCCTATGGCTCCGACGACATGGCGCTGTGCGAGGCGATCATCGTCATGGCGCACAAGCTCGGCATCAAAGTCATCGCGGAAGGCGTGGAAACACCGCAGCAGCGCGACCTGCTGACCACCGTCGGCTGCGATTACGGCCAGGGCTATCTGTTCTCAAGGCCCGTGCCGGCCGATGAGTTTGAAGCCCTGCTCATTAGTGACCACACCACGGAAAACGCCCCATGCTGACCGTTCGCCGGCTTGCCACTGATAGTTTAGCGCGGCATTTGCCCGACTTGCCGCTGTCGACAACCTGCTTTCAGGTAGCAGTACCGTGACCCGATTACTGATTTACCGCTGGTCCGATGTGCCCTGGCTGGCCGCCCTGGCACTCGGCTATGCGCTGCTTGCCAAAATCGTGCTGGACTTTTTTTCCGCCAACGGTGTCATTTCTGTCATATGGCCTTCCAGCGGCCTGGCGCTGGCCGCGCTGCTGCTCGGCGGCCGAAAGTACTGGCCCGGTATTTTTGCCGGCGCTCTCGCCGGCGCCCTGATGGCCGGCTGCACTGCCTGGGTCGCCGCGTTTATTGCCGCCGGCAATACACTGGAGGCATTCGTTTGCCTGCAGGTGCTGTCCCGTTCCGGGCACTTCGATACCGCTTTGACCCATCCCCGGGATTTCCTCTGGCTGACCCTGGCGGCCGCCGCCGGCGCCTGCGTCAGCGCCCTGACCGGGACGACGACCTTGCTGCTGACCGGATTCCTGACCCGGCAAACGCTGGCGCCCGGCCTGCTGCATTGGTGGCAGGGAGACATGTTGGGCATCATACTGGCAACACCGCTGATATTAATCTGGCGCAGGGCGCCCCCCTACTGGCTTGGGCGGCAACGCGCGCTGGAGGCCGCGGGCTGTTTCGGCCTGACCTTTATTGCCGGCCAGATTATCTTCCTCGGCTGGTTTCACGACATCGTGGGCGATTCGCTGAAAGCCTTTTTAATCTTCCCTTTCATCACCTGGAGCGCTGCCCGTTTCGGCCGTCACGGCGTGCTGCTGGTGATCGGCATCACGGCGCTGCAAGGTCTGCTGGGCTCGATTCACAAAGTCGGGTATTTCGCCAGTGAGTTCCCCCAGATCCACCTGAGCAACTTTTGGCTCTACCTGATCGTGCTGACCCTAGTCGGCATGACCCAGGCGCTGACCATTTTCAAGCGACGGCAAAGCGAGGCGGCGCTGCGTACTAGCGAGGAACGTTGGAAATTTGCCCTGGAAGGGGCCGGCGATGGCGTATGGGACTGGGATTTCCGGACCGGCGAAATATTCTTCTCCGAACGCTGCCATGAAATACTGGGTTACACGGAGGAAGAACGCCAAGGCGGATACCGGCATTGGCAATCGACCATCCATCCCGAGGACTATGCGCGCATGATGCAGGACCTGCACGCGCACCTGGACGGCAAGACCCGGTATTTTAACAACGAGCACCGCGCCCGCTATCGCGACGGCAGCTGGAAATGGCTGCTGACGCGCGGCATGGTAGTCAGCCGCGACGCCTCCGGCAAGGCCTTGCGCCTGATCGGCACGCAAACCGACATTACCGAACGCAAGCGGCAGGAAATGGCGAATCGCTCGCACAGCCAGGTGCTGGAGCAGGTATCGAAAGGCCTGCCTCTGCCGGACATTCTGGCAACCCTGGCGCTGAGCGTGGAGGCGCAAAATCCCGCCATGCGCTGTTCCCTCCTGCTGCTGGACGGCGACGGCAAGCATCTGTTGACCGGCGCCGCGCCCAGTCTGCCGCATTACTATAATTCAGCCATTCACGGCACACCTGTCGGCATCGGCGCGGGCTCTTTCGGCACCGCGGCCTGCACGGGCCGGCGCGTCATTGTCGAGGATATCGCTTCTCACCCCTACTGGCAGTCCTACAAAACCCTGGCCGCCAGCGCCGGCCTGGGCGCATGCTGGTCGGAACCCATCATGACCGCGGCCGGCAAAATGCTCGGCACCTTTTCCATTTACCACAGCGCCGCCAAAGCGCCGGATGCCGCTGAAATCGACTTGCTCGAGCAGTCCGCCAAGCTGGCGGGCATCGCGATTGAAAGACAACTGGCCAGCGATGCGCTGCGCGAGAGTTCGCAATATCTGCGTACGATCATCGAAACCTCGCCCGAATGCGTGAAATTGATTGACAAGGATGGCACACTGCTAGCGATCAACGCAGCCGGCCTTAAAATGATCGAAGCCGACGACGAGGCCGGCGTTGTCGGGCAAAACTTTTATCCCGTCATTGCACCCGAGTATAGGGATGCCTTCCGTGAGCTAAACGAGCGGGTCTGCCAGGGGCAGAAAGACACGCTCGAATACGAAATCATCGGTCTGCACGGCACGCGCCGGTGGATGGAAACCCATGCCGTGCCGTTCTCGAGCAAGCCGGGCGAGAAACTGGTCCAATTATCCATTACCCGCGACATCACCAAGCGTAAAGAAGCCGAGGTTCTGATCTGGCAGCAGGCGAATTTCGATCCGCTGACCGGCCTGCCAAACCGGCGCATGCTTTATGACCGACTGGAACAGGCCTGCAAGAAATCGCGCCGCACGGGCCTGCCGCTGGCGGTGATATTTCTGGACCTCGACCGCTTCAAGGAAGTCAACGATGCATTGGGGCATGACATGGGCGACATTCTGCTGATCGATGCGGCACAACGCCTGCGCGGCTGCGTGCGCGAAACCGACACCGTCGCGCGCCTGGGCGGCGATGAATTCACTATTATTCTGACCGAAGTGGACGACACCAGCATCGTCGAACGCATCGCGCGCACGATCCTGCAGAAACTGATCGAACCGTTTCACCTGAAAAACGAAGTGGCTTATGTCTCGGCGAGCATCGGCATCACCTTTTATCCCGATGACGGCGAAGGCATCGACACGCTGATCAAGAATGCCGACCAGGCCATGTACGCCTCCAAAAACCAGGGCCGCAACCGCTACAATTATTTCACGCCGTCCATGCAGGAAGCCGCCCACAACCGCATGAGGCTGGCCAACGACTTGCGCGGCGCGCTCGAAGCCGGCCAGTTCAGCATGGCCTATCAGCCGATCGTGGAGATGGCGACCGGCGTGATTCATAAGGCCGAGGCGCTGATCCGCTGGCGGCACCCGATCCGCGGCCCGATCAGTCCGGCCGAGTTCATCACCATCGCCGAGGAAACCGGCCTGGTTATCGACATCGGCGACTGGGTATTCCGCGAAGCGGCCTGCCAGGTCAAACACTGGCGGAAGCTGTACCGGCCGGATTTCCAGATCAGCGTCAACAAATCGCCCATCCAGTTCCATAACGAAAACAGCAACCATGCCGCCTGGTTCGAGCATCTGCAGCAACAGGAACTCTCCGGGCAAAGCATCGTCGTCGAGATCACCGAAGGGGTATTGCTCGATGCCAGCACGGCCGTCACCGACCAGCTGCTCGAATTTTGCGACGCCAGCATACAAGTGGCGATCGATGATTTCGGCACCGGTTATTCGTCACTGTCCTACCTGAAAAAATTCGACATCGACTACCTCAAGATCGACCAGTCCTTTGTCAGCAACCTGGCCTATGGCTCCGACGACATGGCGCTGTGCGAGGCGATCATCGTCATGGCGCACAAGCTCGGCATCAAGGTCATCGCGGAAGGCGTGGAAACACCGCAGCAACGCGACCTGCTGACGACCGTCGGCTGCGATTACGGCCAGGGATACCTGTTCTCGAAACCGCTGCCCGCCGAGGCATTTGAACGCCTGCTCAGCAGTCAAAACGCAACCCAACCGGGCAATTTGCAATGATATAATCGGTTTTTTTTTAAGGCACTGCTAATATACAGTGATATACCGGCCGGAAAATTCGCACCATCCGGCAGGCCGAACCCGATTCAGAATACCGTCGCGCTAACGGTATTTTGCCAAACCGCTGTCATTACAATTTAATTGCGCAACATCAGTAAGACAAAATGGCCCATAACCCACAACTCTCTTCAAAACCGGAAACCCTCATTTCCGTTTTGAGCCTGCTCGGCATCGGCGCCTATCTGATACTGCGTTATGCCCTCGACGCGGGCAATGAGTTCTATACCCTGTCGGGCCATGCCTCCCTGACCTCGCCGCGCGCCGACACGTACTCAGGCCGGTTCAGTTTTCGTATTTTGCAACAGGAACTGCCGCTGATCGCCGTGCTGATACTGGGCGGCGTGCCGTTGCTTTACCAGCTGCTCGGCAAGCTGTTCCGGCGCGACCTGGGCGCCGACCTGTTGGCCGGCATATCCATCGTCACGGCCGTTCTGCTGCATGAATACCTGGCGGGCAGCCTGGTCGTGCTGATGCTGGCCGGCGGCGCGGTACTGGAATCCCAGGCCGTCCGCCGGGCGTCTTCGGTGCTGGAAGCGCTTGCCCGGCGCATGCCGTCCATCGCGCACCGCAAAACGGACGATACGATGACCGACATCACCACCGAGCAGGTTGCTATCGGCGATATCTTGCTGATCCTGCCCCATGAAATCTGTCCTGTCGACGGTACGGTCGTGGAAGGCACCGGCACGATGGACGAATCCTATCTGACCGGCGAGCCGTACATGATGTCGAAAGTCAACGGCTCGCAAGTGCTGTCCGGCGCGATCAACGGCGAAACGGCGCTGACCATTCGCGCCGATAAACTGGCCGTCGACTCGCGTTATGCCAAGATCATGGAGGTCATGCATTCCTCCGAGCAGCACCGGCCCAAACTCAGGCGCCTGGGCGATCAGCTGGGCACCGTCTACACGCCGGTGGCGTTGACGCTCGCGCTGGTGGCCTGGTCGGCCAGCGGCGACGTGATCCGCTTTCTGGCCGTGCTGGTCATCGCCACGCCCTGCCCTTTGCTGATCGGCATACCGGTCACCATCATCAGCTCCATTTCGCTGGCGGCACGGCGCGAGATCATCATCAAGAACCCGGCCATTCTGGAGACTCTGGGCACCTGCCGCACGGCTATCTTCGACAAGACCGGCACGCTGACCTACGGCCGCCCGGCCTTGACTGCCCTGATTCCCGGCCACGGCCATAGCGCACAGGCCGTGCTGTCACTGATTGCCAGCCTGGAACGCTATTCCAAGCATCCGTTATCCGGCGCTATAATCAAAGCCGCCGAAAAATCCGCTTTGCCATTACTCAAGGTTAGCAATATCATGGAACTGCCCGGAGAAGGGCTGAGCGGCGAAGTGGATGGAAAACGGGTCCAGGTCACCAGCCGCCAGAAGTTGCTTGCCCTTCAGCCGGAAGCGCGGTTACCGCCCGTTTGTGGCGGTCTGGAATGCATTGTACTGATTGATGGCGCCTACGCGGCCACGTTGCAATTTCGCGATGAAGTACGCGCCGACAGTTCATCCTTCATCAATCACCTGCATCCCAGCCATCTGTTTGACCGGGTTATGCTGGTTTCGGGCGACCGGGAATCGGAAGTCCGTTATCTGGCGGAACAGGTCGGAATTGAACATGTGTACTTCGGACAGAGTCCTATACAAAAACTGAATATCGTACGCCGGGAAACCAAAGCCGCGAAAACCGTATTTCTGGGGGACGGCATTAACGACGCCCCGGCGTTGACCGCCGCGACCATCGGCATTGCCTTTGGCCAGAACAGCGACATTACCGGCGAGTCCGCCGATGCCGTGATTATGAACAGCTCGCTGCTGAAAGTCGACGAACTGTTCCATATCGGCGAACGCATGCGGGCGATTGCCCTGCAGAGTGCCATAGGCGGCATGTCGCTCAGCGTGATCGGCATGATAGCGGCAGGCCTGGGCTATCTGACGCCGGTCGCGGGCGCCATTACCCAGGAGATTATTGATGTCTTTGCGGTATTGAATGCCTTAAGGGCGGCGATACCGCCGAAAACCCTCTCTGACTATTAATGTCGTGTAGTTCAGCGCTCCCGTCAGAGAGAATACTGTCAACTTTATGAGATTGGACTAAAAAAATGATAATGATTACTTTATCCTCTACTAGGTCACACTCTCGGCAACAACACCTGTACCGCCTGCACGCAGGCCTTCATTCCTATCTGCCGAGTATTTTCCAGTTGTTGAGAAAACTGCTGTTGCTCGGCGCCTTGTTCATGCTGTTCAGCACCAGCGGCATGGCCATGAGCGATGATCATGACCGGGCCAAGGAACTGCTCGACGACGGCATTGTGCAACCGCTTGAAACCATCCTGGATCTGTATGTCGAAAAATACCCGGGGCCGGTCATGGATATCAAACTGGAAAGGAAAAACAAGCTGATCTTTTATAAAATTGACATCGCCGACAATAACGGTATCGTGAAAACTTTAACCATTAACGCGCAATCCGGTCAATTAATACAACCTGAATTGGTTCTGGCCAAAAAGAAGGGCTCTAAAAAACGTGCAACCGCCACTAATTGAAAATAGACGGGATTTAACCAGTTGAAGGAACAATCCGTATGAAATCGTTGCAACAACGTCTTGGCGTTGCTCTATTGATCAGTTTAACAGCCACATTTACGGCTTTATGGTGGCTGACCGACGGCACCCTACAGGATATCGCCGAAAAGCATGTCGCATCGCGTCTGGCGCAGGAAGCCGAAAATGTGCTGGCGGCAACCCGGATCGATAACACCAAAAAAATCGGGCTCGACAAGGAACAGATCAACCCGGCCTACCAGCAACCCTTTTCAGGTCAGTATTACCAGCTATACAGCGATAACGAGATCATGCGCTCGCGTTCGTTATGGGATATGGACCTGTCCATTCCGAATTTGGCAGCCGGCGAAAAGCGCCGGCTTTATCTGTCCGGCCCGCAGCAGCAGTCCTTGCTGGTCATGGCCTATGGTTATGACCGGCACGACCGTACCATCGTCGTTGCTGTTGCCGAAGACCTGTCGCCGACACTGGCGTTCATCGAACCGTTTCAATTGCGTTTTCTGATCATCGCGGTGACCCTATTGCTGCTGCTGATAGTGATGCAGACCCTTATTATCGGCACCGTATTTCAGCCGTTAAAGTCCATGCGGCGCCAACTCAGCGCTTTGAAACGAGGCACGATCACCCGACTCGATACGACCGAAGCGCCCAAAGAGGTATCGGCGCTGGTCGATGAGATCAATTGGCTGCTGCAGGCACTGGAACAACGCGTGCAGCGCCCGCAGAACGCCCTTGATGATCTGGCTCAGGCGTTAAAACCATCGCTGGAAGAACTGCCGCAATTGCCTGACGAAGAGCCCCTGCAAACCGAGCCTGAAATCAGCCAGCCTTTAGCGGAAGAAACCGCCGGCAGCGGTTGCCCGCTGGAGTCGTCATTCCTGGAGGATCCGGAACCTTCGCTGATGAAACTTGATATTGAGCAGGAAATATTGACCTTGATCAACGCCCTGCAAAGCATGTACCGGGATAAGAATCTGGACATTATCTTTATCATGCCGAGAACCGATGTCTTATTGATCGATAGTGAAGATATGCTGGAACTGTCCAGCAGTCTGCTCAAAAACGCCTGCAAATGGGCCCAGTCCAGAGTCAAGCTGAGCCTTGAAATCGATGAGGCCATTTACCTGAGAATTGAAGATGACGGACCGGGCATTTCCGACACCGATATGCTTGAGCACACTCCGGCCAATATGCTCCCGCACCAAGGCCTCGGCGATTACGGCATCGGCCTGTCCACGGCGCAATCCATTGCTAAACACCATGGCGGAGAGCTGAAATTTCATCGCTCCCGCGACTTGGGCGGATTCTGCGTGGAAGTCGTTTTACCCCTGACCGAGCCGTTGTAAGCCTGCGGCGGCCTGATCATTCAAGAAACCGCAGGGGACGCAACGTGCATCTTTTCAAAATCTTAGGATGTGCTGACCCAAAGTAGGCGCTCCAGGCGACGCAGTGAAGCGCATCGCTCGCGAACGATACCCTAAAGGGCACAAGTGCGCCTCCTGTCGTCGGCACATCCTATGTTTAAACAGGGAAATTATTTATGACCAAATCCTTAATGGCGTTTTGAAGGCATTCAATAGCACCAATACATACCCCGCCGGGCCAATTACCCCATTGAACCAACTTGAACCAATCGTATTTTTCCAAGGACATCCCATGCCCAGCCCTCACCCGGAAACACATCGCACGCATCGCATCGGCTGGCTGCGCGCCGCCGTTTTAGGCGCCAACGACGGCATTGTATCCACCGCCAGCCTGATCGTCGGCATCGCCGCCTCCAATGCCGCCCATACCGAGATCATGCTGGCCGGCGCGGCGGGCCTGGTGGCCGGCGCCATGTCGATGGCGGCAGGCGAATACGTATCGGTCAGCTCCCAGGCCGATACCGAAACGGCCGATCTGGCCCGCGAACGCCGGGAACTCGACGCTGACGAACCCCATGAGAAAAAGGAACTGGCGGCGATCTATGTCATGCGCGGACTGGAGCCGTCATTGGCCGAGCTGGTTGCCGAGCAACTGATGCGACACAATGCCCTGGAGGCCCATGCGCGCGACGAACTGGGCATCTCGGCGACCGTGAGCGCCCGCCCGGTCCAGGCGGCGTTGACCTCGGCCGCCACCTTTGCCGTGGGCGCGCTTTTGCCGCTGCTGATCGTATTGATTTCCCCCGCTGTCCATTTAATGGCCTCCGTCATCGCGACATCATTGTTGTGCCTGGCTCTGCTGGGCATGCTGGCGGCCCAAACCGGCGGTTCAAGCCTGGTCAAGGGTGCCTGCCGCGTCACCTTCTGGGGCGCGCTGGCCATGGGTTTGACAGCCCTTGTCGGCTCTCTCTTCGGCACTGTCGCGTAATGCCCTGGTTTGTCTATATGATCCGTTGCAGTGACGGTTCGCTTTACACGGGCATCACCAATGATGTCCAAAGACGCTTTCAGCAACATAACGATGGTCTGGGCGCCAAATATTTTCGCGGGCGCCAGCCCGAAGCCCTGGTTTATGTCGAAACCGGACATGACCGCAGCTCCGCCAGCAAACGCGAAAGCGCCATCAAGAAACTGCCCCGTACCGAGAAACTGCAACTGCTTGCCTCGGCCATGAACCAGATTACCGCTATGCCTTCATGAAAATTCTCTATCAGGATGACCACTTCGTTGCCGTCGACAAACCGGCCGGCCTGCTCGTGCACCGCTCCGAAATCGACCGGCGTGAAACCCGGTTTGCCGTGCAGATATTGCGCGACCAGCTTGGCCGCCACGTATTTCCGGTGCACCGGCTCGATAAACCGACCGCGGGGGTGCTGCTGTTCGCATTAAATTCGGACGCGGCAAGAGCAATGACGGCCGTCTTCATGGGCGACGGCATCGGCAAAACCTATCTGGCCGTGGTGCGCGGCCACACCGCCGAAACCGACACCATCGATTATCCGCTGAAGGAAGAACTGGACAAGATGACCGATGCCAAAGCCGACCCGGACAAGCCGGCCCAGGCCGCCGTCACGCATTACCAGCGCCTGGCGACAACCGAGCTGCCTCATGCCGTGGGACGCTATCCGACCTGCCGTTATTCCCTGCTGCGAATAACGCCCGAAACCGGACGCAAGCATCAGATCAGGCGGCATATGAAACATATCTTCCACCCCATCGTCGGCGACACCACGCACGGCGACGGCCGGCATAACGATTTTTTCAGAAACCATTTCGACTGCCATCAACTGTTATTGGCGGCGACCGGCCTGACATTCACCCACCCCTATTCCGGCGCCGCCGTGAACATCACTGCACCGCTCGATCAGGTCTACAGCCGCGTCATCGCGGAACTGGGCTGGAAGCACGTGCCCTTACCGATTTAAAGCACACCGAAAACACGCCGCTCACAAAGCCACAAAAATGATCGGCTCGGGGTGACGGGATTGCGCCCGTCACCTCTGCCACACCACCGGACATGCGGTTTTCCGCATCCGGCGGTTGAATCCAACGGCTTAGGCCGTTGATAGTTCTGATGGTACACATAACCCATATTGTCTCAACGTGGCATTACTCAACGCTCTGTGTAGTGCTGGGCTTTTCGCTATTCGCCAAGCTCCGCGTGTACTGTTCGCGGTTTCTTGTTGCCTTGGTGTCGCACCTAATCGGCGCAAAGCCTTCAGTCGCCCCTTTTTGTTATGCCAGCGTAACCAGAAACATTTTCGCATATGACGGCGCGTCCAGCCTTCCCATTTCAGGAGATGTTGGCGGTCGGTAGTGAGTTTGAAATAATTCCACCAACCTACAACGTATTGCCGCCACTGCTCAACCAACTCGTTACTGGTCAAGCTTTGCCGAGCATCCCAGAGTTCGCGTACTTTGGCTTTATAGCGGTCGATACTTTTTGGGCTAGTCGCGATTTCGTATGTTTCCGTTATTCTAAAACCAAGAAACTGACTATCCCAAGGTCGCCCCGTTCCGCTTTTGTTTTGGTTGACGGTCAGGCTTAAGTGCTTTTCTATCCATAACGTCAGACTTTTCAAGACTCGTTGCGCACTGCGTTCGCTACTCACATAGAGGGTAATATCGTCTGCGTAGCGGCAAAAACTCAGTTCTCGCTTTTCCAGTTCTTTGTCCAATTTGTCCAGGTAAATATTTGCAAGCAAGGGACTCAACGGGCTACCTTGCGGAACTCCTTTATACCGTCGTTCTACTTTTCCGTCTTTCACTACACCCGCTTTCAGATACGCTCTTATCAGGCCTAACACTTGGCGGTCTGATATTTTCCGGCTGATTTGATGCAGTAAAATATCGTGATTCACTTCATCGAAGAACGCCTTGATGTCGATGTCCACTACCCAACTTTTACCCTGCTGAACAAAATTTCGAGCTTGTTTCACGGCATCCTGCGCGCTGCGATAAGGGCGATAGCCATAGCTATATTGACTAAACCCGCTGTCGAACTTTATCGTTAAGATTTGTTGCATCGCTTGCTGTATGACTCGATCTTGCACCGTCGGTATCCCCAGCACGCGCTCGCCTCCATTCGGTTTTGGAATGGTCACCGCTTTCACGGGACTCGGGACATAACTTCCCTTTCTTAACTTGGCTTCTATTGCTTCCCAGTGCTGCTCTAAATGCTGCTCAGTCTCTGCAATGCTTCGCCCGTCTATTCCTGCTGCGCCTTTATTGCGCTTTACCGCGTCAAACGCTTCTTGCAGGGTTAGCCAGTTGAACATGGCATCCATCAGTAACTCTTCTGTCATTTTCTCTTTCGCCTTTTACCGCTAATCGTAGCTTGCATCCCACGCGATCTTGTTCGTTAAAGAATCCACTTTACTAGTTGATTTCCCGCCAAGGGGGTGGTTGCCGCAGTTGCAACGCCCGCTTGTTTCAGAATACTATGCGCGTCCGATTAGCCTCGTTGGGTTTAATGAACTTGATTCTTCAGCCCTTCGCTCCATGCCCATTACAGGCACTTCCTCACTACTACGGCCTCTGCTGACTTCTCCCAAACTCTCATTTAGGAGATCTCCCCAGGTAAGGTGCCTAAACTGTCTGCCCGTGCCGCCAAGCTCTACTTGATGTGTCTTTCGGTAACGGTTGGATTTCGTGTTTCCTAGCACACTCATCGCCCACATCCGGCCTCTCTGCTTGTTCGTGTTCCTACGGTCGTGCATTTGCTATCCGCTTCTTTCAGGCTGGCCTCGCGGCTTCCCCCTTGCGGTTTCGCTACGGTTGTCGTTACTACTTCCGGTTACCTCCTTTCAGGTAACTAGTTTTGGCCCATGCTGGGCACACTAGGGTACGCAGTGCGTACCTTTTGAGAAGCATGGATACTGAATGAGAATAATTCCACCTCTGCTATTTTCCCTGACTTTTGTCATATACAGCTGTTTTTTAACCGTTAAACTTCGATAAATTCTTCTTGATCAGACCATGGACAGAGGTATTTATGAAAAAAACTTCCGTTTGGAAAGACGATGCCGAAGCCAGTCATTACAGTCCTCTGCAGACAGATTTAAACGTGGATGTCGCGATTATCGGCGGCGGCATAACCGGCATAACCGCCGGCTATCTGCTAGCGCATGCCGGCAAAAGCGTTGCCGTGCTTGAAGCGCTGCAAATCGGCGGCGGCACCACCGGTTTTTCCACCGGCAATCTCTATGCCGTTGTCGATGAGCGGCTTTATATACTCCAATCCAAGTTCGATACCGATACCATTCATGACGTGGCCGCCTCGCGCACTGCCGCCATCCAGCAAGTTGAAAACATCATTCGCGGATTTTCCATTGATTGTGATTTCCACAGAACGCCTTTTCGCCTGATATCGGAAACCGAAGACGACACCAGCACCCTGCAAAGGGAATACCAGGCCTGCCTGGAAGCCGGCCTGGAAGCCTACATAGACACCATGGCTCCCGTGCCTTTCTATATCAACGCCGCGCTTCGCATCGATGACCAGGCGCAATTCAATCCCATGCAGTATGTCAAGGCGCTGGCCACGCATATCCAGGGGACCGGCTGCGCGATATTCGAACACAGCAAGGTCGTCAGCATCAAGGAAGGCTCGCCGAATATCCTGTATACGGAAAACGGCTCGGTGACAGCCGAAAACATCATCCATGCGACGCATTCGCCAAAAGGCATCATGGCAGTCCACAGTCTGCTGGGTCCCTATAGGGAATATGTGCTCGCGGCCAAGCTGAATTCGGGGGATTACCCCGAAGGCATTTGTTGGGTGCTCAATAAGCCTCATCACTATTCCATACGTACCTATACCAGCAAAAGCGGGGAAAACTATCTGCTGGTCCTGGGCGAACCGCATAAGGTCGGCCAGAAAGAAGCCAACGAAGCCTGCTTTGATAGCCTGGAAGCCTACCTGAGAACGCGTTTCGACGTTCAATCCGTGGAATACCGCTGGAGCGCGCAGCATTATAAAGCGGCCGACAGCTTACCTTACATAGGCGCCCTCCACCCGAAATCCAGCGTTTATATCGCCACTGGCTTAGCTGCGGATGGGCTAACGTATGGCACGCTGGCCGCCATGATCATCAGCGATTTGATCCTGGGCATCAAAAATCCGTGGTCGGAAGTTTATGCCCCCCACCGGCATAATCCGCTCAAGACAGCGGGCCGCTTCATCAAGGAAAACGTTAATGTCTTTGCCCAGTACTTGAAGGATATTCCTTACCATGCCGACGTTGAAACGGTTTCCAGCATCGTGCCCGGCGAAGGCAAAACCGTTGAAATCGAAGGCGAGAAATTCGCCGCCTACCGTGATGAGAGCACGGAACTCCATCTGGTCTCAGCCGTCTGCACGCACATGAAATGCATCGTCAACTGGAACGAGGAAGCAAAAAGCTGGGATTGCCCCTGTCATGGCAGCCGTTTTACCGTTGACGGCCAGGTGATCGAAGGGCCGGCCATCGCGGACTTGCCGAAAAAAGAAACCAACAACCTGCCATAATTCGCGGAGCATCGGGCATGATCATTACCGCCATTGACTTATTTGCATTTGCGGCCCTACTCGGCGTTTTTCTTTTAGTGTTTATACTGAAAAACAAGGAAACGCCCAAAGCCGTTACTTTTATTCATGGCCCGGTAGCCGCTATCGGACTGATTCTTTTGATCATCTATTCCTTTCAATACAGGCCCGCGCCCATAGCCAGCCTGGCTTTATTCATTATCGCCGCGATCGGCGGCGCGGCCATCAGCGTCCTCGACATTACCGGTAAATCCATCCCCAAATGGCTGGCCTTGCTTCATGGCTCGCTGGCCGTGGCCGGCTTTATTTTTCTGGTGGCATTTGCCTTATAAACCGCCCGTTTCCTGTCACGGGCCTAAGGATTTGGCTGAAAATGACTGCCTGAAACCAGTTCGCGGATGAATTTCCGCTGTAGGTGCGAATTCCCTGGTTTATTCCATGCCCATTACTGAGAGCTGGGAAAACGTCTTTAAGCCCGGCGTCTCCGCAGTTCCCCTCTCAGAATTCGATTGCAAAACCTGACTCCGTGCTTTTAAATCAATACCCATCATCCTGCTATGCTTCGGGATGCAATAATCATCTGTCACAGGATTCGTTTTATGGCCATCAGTGTTTTCGATATTTTTAAAATAGGCATCGGCCCGTCGAGTTCCCATACCGTGGGTCCGATGCGCGCGGCAATGGAGTTTGCCGTTAATCTGGAAAAATCCGGATGCATGGACAAAATTAACCGCATAACGATTGAGTTATACGGTTCTTTAGGCGCCACGGGGAAAGGCCACGGGACAGATAAAGCCGTCATGCTGGGACTTGAGGGCGAGGCGCCGGATTTGATCGATCCTTCGATCATTCAGGAACGTCTCGAAGTCATCAGGCAAAACGGACAGATCCGGTTGTTAAGGCGATGGCCGGTCCGATTCGAGGAAAAAGCGCATCTACTGTTTCATCGCCGGGCCCTGCCCTATCATGCAAATGGCTTGCGTTTTACCGTTTTCGATTCCTCGGAAACCGAACTGATGCAAAAAGACTATTACTCGATCGGCGGCGGCTTTGTAGTCACGGAACACACGGCGGCGGCAGACCGTTTGTCCGATGACGACACCTGTCTGCCGTATCCGTTTAAATCCGCCGCGGCATTACTGAAACTTTGCGCTACCCATAACAAGCCGATCAGTACGCTGATACTGAACAATGAAAAAGCCTGGCGCGGCGAAAAGGATATCAGGGAAAATCTGCTCAAAATCTGGCAGGTCATGCAGGCCTGCGTGGAAAGAGGAATTCGCGAGGAAGGCACATTGCCGGGCGGCATGAAGGTTAAACGCCGGGCGCCCAATCTGTACCAGCAATTGACCGGCCAGATCCCCCGGCAAACCTCCAGCCTGCCGGTAGGCACGCTGGACTGGGTCAACCTGTTCGCGCTGGCCGTCAGCGAGGAAAACGCCGCTGGCGGCAGAGTCGTAACCGCGCCGACCAACGGCGCGGCGGGCATCATCCCGGCGGTGCTGCATTACTACTGGCGATTCTGTAAAGGCGCCGATGAAGACGGCGTGATCCGGTTTTTACTGACGGCCGCCGCGATTGCCATTTTATACAAGGAAAACGCATCGCTTTCCGGCGCCGAAGTCGGCTGCCAGGGTGAAATCGGCGTCGCCTGCTCCATGGCGGCCGGCGCCTTGGCGGAAGTCTTGGGCGGCACGCCGCAACAAGTCGAAAATGCCGCCGAAATCGGCATGGAGCATAATCTGGGCCTGACCTGCGATCCGGTGGGCGGCCTGGTTCAGGTACCCTGCATCGAGCGCAACGCCATGGGCTCGGTCAAGGCCATCAACGCCGCGCGTATCGCTTTGCGCGGCGACGGAACGCATTTCGTGTCGCTGGATAAAGTGATCAAAACCATGCGTGAAACGGGCGCCGACATGAAAACCAAATACAAGGAAACCTCACGCGGCGGTCTGGCGGTGAACTTGACGGAATGTTGATTAGCGGGGTCTGATCGCGATGAAAACGTCAGGGACGGAGCCTGTCGCCCGCCCGACACGTTTAAGCCTCCGCTTGCCGCCGACTTCGAAAAAATACTGGCCTTGTAGTAGCGCATCGAATAAATCAGGGAATTGTAGGTGCGAATTCATTCGCACTGTGTTGATACCCTGAAGGACACAAGTACCCATAGGGCATAAATAAATCCGCACCTACACCGGAAATTCATCCGCACACTTGAGGAAGTTATTTTGTGCGCGTTCCTTAGTTAAACAAGGCCAGCGCTTTCCGCAGCGTCGACCAGATCCCCCATGCCAGCGGAACCGTGACATACAGCCAGAAGAGCAGCAGGAATAAAAAATCAAGCGGTTTAAAGGACTTTGGTTGGTTCATATCGTTTCCAGAATGTTATTGATCGGCCAAGGGTTGACTGTTCCGGTTTCAGCCGCGCGTACAGGCAGTCGCTGCGCGGGAAACCCCGCCCTCTTCATCGGTCTCCTCGTGCCGCATATGATGTTTTTCATGCACCGGCCTGACCATCAAATTGCAAATAAAGCCCAGGCACAAAATGCCCGCCATGATATACATCGTCACGTTATAGGCGTCCGCCCTGGCAATGCCCTGTTCAATCTGAAACTCGCGAATGTAATTGACCAGCACGGGTCCCAGGACGCCGGCCGTTGACCAGGCGGTCAGCAGCCGGCCATGAATGCCGCCCACGTATCGGGTGCCGAAAATATCGGCCAGATAAGCGGGAATCGTCGAAAACCCGCCGCCGTACATGCTCAGGATGACCGCGTACAACGCGATGAACAAGCCCATGTTGCCGGCCGCGCCCACCGAAGGAACAGTGGCGTAAAGCGCTATGCCGAGCACAAAGAAAATAAAATAGGTGTTTTTGCGGCCGATGAAATCCGATGCGGAAGACCAGAAAAACCGGCCGCCCATATTGAACAGGCTGAGCAGTCCGACAAAACCGGCCGCCGCCGCGGGCGTTACCGCACCCTTGAACATTTCCTGAATCATCACCGAAGCCTGGCCCAGCACGCCGATGCCGGCCGTCACGTTCAGGCACAGTATCAGCCAGAGCAGATAAAACTGCGGCGTTTTTAACGCCTGGTCGATATGCACATGCTTTTTGGTGATCATTTTATTCTCGACCACCGGCGGCACCCAGCCGGCCGGCTGCCAGTTTTCGGGCGGCGTCCGGATGGTCAATGACCCTATGAACATGGACAGGAAATAAATACCGCCCATGACCAAAAAGGTCTCCATGACCCCGACCGAGGCGGCGGATTTAAACTGATCCATCAGCAGTACCGAGAGCGGCGCGCCTATCATCGCGCCGCCGCCGAAGCCCATGATCGCCATGCCGGTCGCCATGCCCCGGCGGTCGGGAAACCACTTGATCAGGGTCGAAACCGGCGAAACATAGCCCAGACCCAGGCCGATGCCGCCGATCACGCCATAACCCAGATAGATCAACCAGATTTGATGCAGGTAAATGCCCAGAGCCGAAATAAAGAAACCGCCGCCGAAGCAGCAGGCCGCCACGAACATCGTCAGCCTCGGGCCCACCTTCTCCAGCCATTTGCCGCCGAAAGCCGCGGAAAGTCCCAGAAAGACGATAGCCAGACTGAAAATCCAGCCCAGTGTGGTTAATTTCCAGTCGTCCGGAGTCGACTCGGTAACGCCTATCACCCGCGTCAACGGATTATTAAAGACACTGAAAGCGTACGCCTGGCCGATACAAAGATGAACCGACAAGGCCGCCGGCGGCACCATCCAGCGGTTATAGCCGGGCTTGGCGACAGCACGCTGTTTCGAAAAAAATCCTGACATCAATGAAATCCTCTGTATTGAACTAAAACTTCCATCTGTGCATTTTTATACAGCTGTCAATTTAAGTGCTTGTTATCGATAAAAACCGGGTATTACAACAATTTGCCCCGGTCAACGGCAAGCGGAAAGATACTGTAAAGCGGGACGAAACGCCATCCTGAGTGGAGTTATCTGGATCTGTCTATCGTGGAAATCATGTATGTTATCCCGCTTAGAACCCATAATGTTTGCAGAAAAATTGTTTTGATGCTGTGGGCCAGCATGTAAGATATGCAGAACTAGAGAATCACTTGTTAACCATCCAGGAGGCAACAAAATGATCTCCAAAGCTGAAATCGAACAGCGCAGAACATCAAATCAACTGAATTCTTTTATCGAAGAAGTTCGTAAACGGGTTGAGTCGGACCCAGATGAACTACAGCGGGCTCGGAGGGGCGAAGGACTCTACAAGGCCTTTGTTGATGAAGTGATGCCATTGTCTCGTTTTGCTCATCTGCTATATGCGCCCGAAACTTTATTTCTCCCTGTACTTGGGAACCAAGGCTATGATGTTATTGTTTTTGACGGACAGAAAAAACCATGCGACAGAATAGAGATTGCCAAGCCTCATGATGGTCAAGCTAGCGCGAAAGATAACCGTTTAGTGAACGAGCGAGGGTTCGGCCAAACGCGGGTCTATGACTTTGGAAGCCAACTGGATGCGTTGGCGCCCTGGATCGCTGAGACCGCTGAGAACAAATCGCTCAAAGACTACGGCGATTGCACGCTTGTACTTGTGGCGGACATTGACCCACCGTTTGACGAGGAACTGCCAGTCGTGGAGCAGCGATCGATCGAGATCGTGGAGAAATTGGGGAAGATGACATTTAGGGCAAAGCGTGCATTCTTGGCTGTACCATCGTTGAATAAGTGCTTCGAGATTGCGGGCTAGCACCGTAGGTGCGATTAGCGCAGCGTAATCGCACGCATGTTTTTATCGTCGCCAACGGAGACTGATATATGCCTCCAGTTACACTAGCCGCACCGGTAAACTCCCAAATCCATGACCAATTATAGACGCGCCTATATTAATGGTGGGACGTGGTTTTTTACGGTAAATCTCTTGCAAAGACATCAAAACGATTTGCTTATCCGCAACATCGACGAATTAAGGCAGACTGTCAAAAAAGTACGGGCCAAATATCCGTTTCATATCGATGCTTGGGTTGTACTGCCTGCAACAAATTGCCGATGCTTTTGCGGTGCATTATTCCACTGTCAGCAGAGTGATCAATAAAACCTCGTTCAAAAATCTTGCTGGTAAAGCCACTCTACTTTCGCTGATCAGCAATAGGATAGCCAATAAGGCTAAGGTTTCTGTAGTAGAGTGTTGAAATTCCGATTGATGATTGCTTTGCAATTTTTCGTCAAACGCCGGGAAATGACGCTTTTCGGAGAATTCCAATCGATATTTAACGCAAAAATCGAGATAGTACCGTAACTATTTGAATAGTAAAGACACCGATTGATTGGAACGCCATATTTAATCAACAGCGTTTCATAGTTTTGAGCTAAATCAATAGGGATTGACAACATCGTCCTGTCCAGAACTGGATCATGGAATTTTAGGGTGATATACGGTTATATCACTTGATTAGCATCATAAAAAACCTGACTAACATCTCAAATTAGTTGATATTTAAAAAAAAGCGGAGTAGATACGAAATCATTCATTTGTTAGCCAATGAATCATTTGTTAGCCAATGAAAATTTGGTGGCAGCCAACGGGATCGAATACACAATAGTTCGTGGAAGTGACGTGGATCGCGACGGAATGTATTTGGAACTCACTGAAAAAGAAAGCAAAAAAGGTCATCGCTGAAGTCTTCTATTCCGATAGAACGCATGACTTCTCGCTATCTTTCTTTCAGCCAGATATACCGCTGTGTCTGTTTGAGGCACTAATAAATGATGCGAAGCGACTGCTTCCGCCCGTTCAAAGTAAAAATGGCTAACAATCGCTTTGAGTTCGAAGGCTTACCCTTCTGCTGCGCTTCATGGCAATAGGCGACTCAATGAAAACGTTAGAAACCACAGTAAAACTTAACTATTGAAGGAGGACAGTATGGCACGAGTAGAAGGATTTGAGCCCGCGAAAAGCGAGCAAGAGCCGGTAGACATTAATGGAAATCCCGTCCCTGTTGGCGTATGGGGTGACTCCACCACCGGAGTGGGGGTGTTCGGCACGAGCGGAGCCCTCCCTCCCGATGTAGAAAACATACCGACTAACATCGCTGGCGTGGAAGGCCACGCCATCCAAAATCCCGGCGTATTTGGCCGTAGCATCCAGGACGCGGGCGTGTCGGGCGAAAGCGTGCAGGGCCTAGGCGTGCTTGGCCGAAGCGCTACTGCCACTGGCGTATTGGGTGTTACATTTGTTCCAAGTATTCCGGGTCAGCCTCCCGATGCCTCCGGTGTCTTCGGCTCTAGCACCACCGGTGGTAATGGTGTGACTGGCTTCGTCGGCGAGGCCACCGGCGTGGTAGGAAGCAGCGTCAGGGGCACCGGCGTGCGCGGATTTAGCGGCGCCGCGGACGGTGTGCTGGGTGAAACCATTGGTCGGGGCTCCGTCGGCGTGCGCGGACGCAGTGACACTGGTGCCGGCGTCGTGGGCTCCAGCAAGTCTCAAACCGGTGTGGCCGGAAGCAGTGACAGCGGCGTCGGCGTGCGGGGCGATAGCAGTGGCGGTTTCCTCAGCGCTGGTGTGGTTGGCGCAAGCGCCAGTGGTTTCATCAGTGCCGGTCTGTTTGGTACAAGCGATGCCCAAAGTGGTATCGGCGTGTTCGGCCGAGGGGGGCCAAATGGATGGGCCGGATTTCTTGACGGAAAGGTCGAGGTCTTTGGTCCTCTAGTCAAGTCGGGTGGTGGCTTCAAGATCGATCATCCCCTTGAACCGGCGCATAAGTCTCTTTCTCACTCATTTGTCGAATCGCCCGATATGAAGAATGTTTATGACGGGGTCGTGGATCTGGGCCAGAATGGAGAGTGTTGTGTTGAGCTTCCTGAATGGTTTGAAGCCCTCAATTGCGACTTCCGCTATCAGCTCACTTCTATTGGCGAGCCTGCCCCTAACCTTCACGTTGCTCAGGAAATTTCAAACAATCGCTTCAACATTGCGGGGGGCAAGCCCGGAATGAAGGTTTCTTGGCAAGTGACAGGCATTCGTAAGGATGCTTGGGCGCAAGCACACCCATTGATAGTGGAGGAAGAAAAGCCTGAGAATGAGAGGGAATACTACCGGCACCCGGAACTGTACAATCAACCCCCAGAAAATAGCACTTTTTGGAAGGGGAACTCCGAATTGAAGCGTCAGCTTGAGGAACGACGCCCTCCGGAAGAGCCACAGAGATTTGATCGCGCTCACCTAGAGCAGGAGTGGCGACAGGTGGAGGAGTTAGTGCAGCGAATGCGCCAGACGATGCCGAGTAAGGATGGGGGATAACCGCGCATCCCTGAAGTCACTACAGATAGGAAGAGCAAGGTCACGGGGTCAGGTCTTGCAATATAGCGCTCAATAGGGTAATAAGATCGCAAGGCCTAACCCCTCTTTCCCCGAACCACCGGCAGCGCAAGGTTCGCCAGCGCGACGCCCATCCATGTTCATTCCTGCTCTAGTTCATCCGTCGCACGGCCACATTCGGCAGTTTTCCTTACTATTGAGGAATTTTAATCGGTCCCAACGTATCTATCGGGGTCTCGGAAACTTGAGCTGAAGTTTTATTGATGAGATCAAAAATAAAGCGTCTGCCAGTTTCATCTTCAATTTCTAGCGCATCACGCCCCGACACCAGGGCCATGCTTTTGAAATAAATACCTATGCTATCAACACCGGATTCGGACAGATCCGATACTTCATATACTTTCAGCATCCAAAGGCGTTCTCCAGTCTTCACGTTAATTGCAGTCAGATATCCTCCGGGTTGATCTCTGCCGTGGCCGTAACTTTGCATATCTTGTTCATAACGAATTCCATTGTGCTCTATCGGAGCGACAACGGGCGGAGCGGGGCGGCTACCAGATTGAAGACCTTGACCCATGATGATGTTCTCCTTTTGTTTAACCATAGAACCGTGGCCATCATTTGATGAACTGATATTACGCACGAACCAGGCGCTCGCACAGATCGAGTCAGCTGAGTAATGAATGGTAGCGATTGAGTATCGGGCGGATGAAATCTCCGGGCTAATGATGACAGCATGCCGGCCTATCATCAGTTTATGGCTTTAGCAGGATAGTTCTGCTCCGGGACAAGCATTCTTCGCCTTGAGCCAAACTTTGCGACAAATCCAGCCAATAGATGTCATATATATCACAAGATCTTCCTATGCGTTAGGAAAGCCAAGGCGATTGCTGCTGGCTAATACCCTATCCTCTGCTGTAAGGAGAAACAAAAATGTATACCAAGAACATACTATTTCGACATACTTTTTTGGTTTCTCATGGCATTTTAATGCCGATTTTTTTGGCATCGTGCACGCCTTGTGTCACCTATACCAACATGTGTGATTTGATCGGTGGTATCCCGGATGCCGAGGCGATGTCTTCAAACCGGAGCGTCATACTTGAAGATCCAGGGACGATTATCGCCTACCATGGATCGGCCTGCGCAGAATCCAAGAACTCTGGAACAGAGGATGTGTTAAAGATTGAAGAGAGTCTTGAGATTCCGCCATATGCCGCGGATGCCACTGTATTTCTTAACGGCTGGCGCATAAATTACCTTAGCAGCGATCATCATGTGGCAGGGCTTGGAACCATGATCAGCCATATCCGGCTGGAAAATAAAACCCTGAAATGGCAGGCGGCAGGCGTGCTTTCGGACGACAATTTTGATGATGCTTACCGATGGTGTTATCACTACACCGTCGTCGCCTGGAACCCTTCCAATCTCGATCTGGTTGTCGATCATAAAGATGGGGACTGTGATTCCCGAAACCCTGCTGAGGCGAATTTCTTCATAACCGATAACACAGACACGAAAACCGCACTTTCTGCTTTTCCCAGCTTCATCTTCAACCCCAATTTCGCATCCGGCAAAACGGTTGCCATACTCCCGCGCGGATTCGGCTTCAAGTGGAGCGCCGACTGCGAAACGGACCACCACCTGCTTCAGGTCGGGGTCAATCTGGATCATAGCGAAATCTTTGTCGAGAACGGAAAAAAATATAAGAAAGGCGTTGAAGATCTGACCCCGGTGCCGGTTCCCCAACCGCCCCCGGCAAGCACCATGAACCAGGTCGATTCCGGCTTTGCAAGCTGGGATACCTATGCCATGTTCAAGGACAACGATGCGAGAAGAGATTACGGATTTGGCGAGATGGTGTCCGGACTCGGCGGAAACGATGTTGGCGTGATCCAACCACCTTATTCAATCCTGCCGCGCGAGGATACTGGCACCTTCGGGGGATGCCTTGGTGCGCCGCCGCCGGCAGGCGTAAAAACAGAGCAAGTCGTCGTTGATAACGTTCCCTTCGAATACGCGATCCCTATGCTCACGGGATGGGAGTTGTATTATCCTTGTGACGATGAGCATGTAACCGATCTGGGAGCATGGCTGGACGAGATCCATTACGACAAGACCCCGAACACCCCCACAGGAACATTGAAATACACGTTATCATCCATACTGAAAGACAAGAACAGTGATCCCATACATGATTATTCTCACAAGGTCACCATCTTGGGTTTTAAGCCAGTTACTTCCGCTCTGGCGCCGGATTTAGTGCCTTTCAGTCCTCTCGGTACAGACCCTTTGGCCTTTTGCAGAATGGAGCAGTCGGGAACGCTGCTGAGAGTTTCAGTCAGGAATCAAGGCAATGGGAATGCAGCCGCTTCAAGGACAACAGTCGCCTTTAATACTGGCTCCGTTACCGTTGATACGCCGCCCATTCCAGCGGGCGGATCGACTGACCTTCTGGTCAACGTGCCAGCAAACTGCTTTAGCCCTGATTGCTCTTTCAGAATTACAGTTGACTCCGATAATCAGGTTAACGAATTTAATAATGAAGGAAACAATAGCGTAAGCGGTGGATGCTTAGGCTGATACCGTACGTTAAACAGCAGGATGTAAATACCGTGCTGTAATATTTCATCGGCATTGTTAATTAAGGAACGGGAATGAAATAAGACCCGCAATTGAGGCAGGATTTCTGTTCATATTCAAGGCGCGCAAACAGGCGCATAGCAAGCTATGTAACTGTTTGCGCAACGCCGAAGAGGGACAGAAAGACAAGTCAGTTGCGGGAGTTATAAAATTCACGTTCCTAAGTATGGTATTTAACTCACCGTTCCGTTTAAGCATAACTTTGCTTTTGCTGTATCACTTTGATTTTCGACGTAGCCGAGCAAGAAAATGCCTGAATAAACTGTTATAGCCTTGTATGCTCGCGCCACCCGCAAAACCAGGCGCCTGGGAAAAGCCCTTTGCGTTCGTCATAATCCGCCCCCCGGTTTCCTGGTCGCCTTTTAGTTCGCCCAAACATCGTAAACAAGTGATGGTTCAACACCGCCCCGTTTATTTTCTCCGTGTTCGCCGCAACTGAATTTGCTGGCCGTCCCGCTTGGCCTGGAGAGGCAGAATATCCTCAAGGGCATGCAGAAATAAATCAATATCATCCGAATTAAAAATCCCGCTGAGCGTCTCTTCCGCGAGTTTGGGATCGGCGAAAATAAATCGGACCGGATGATAACGTTCCAATTCAAGCGCAACTTCACGCAATGGCGTGCGTTTAAAGACCAATCGCCCATGCAGCCAGGCGGTCAGTTGATCGGCTTCCACAGCTTGCAGCCGGCCTAAACCGGTCGCCTCTGTATAACGACTCTCGTCGCCTGCGCTAAGATGTACATCGACCACATCTTGACCGTTATTCAATTCCACTTCGCCTTCCAATACCGAAACGGTCGCGCCTTGCGGTTGTTTTAGGACATTAAAGCGGGTACCAACATCGCGAATATGCAAATCGCCTACCTGTACGGTAAATGGACGCAGACGGTCGTGACTAACTTCAAACAGCGCCTCGCCCTGTGTCAACACAACGCTACGCTGCAATAAAGAGATTCTGACCGAAACCAGGGTATCGGTATTCAAGTCGATATGAGAATTATCCGTTAAATCGATGCGCCGGCGCTCGCCCATGCCGGTCACATAGCTAACGGTCTCTGCGCTATATTCTAGCCATGCGCCGCCGAGCAAGGCAGTCGTCACAATAAAAAAAGCCAGTGATGTCAATACGGATGCCGGTTTTCGCGGTTTTGCCGAGCGAGCTTCAGCCAATCCGGACACCGGCATAAACTTGATATCATCCATATTGGCCCAGATTCTTTCGGCTTCCGCGTAAGCCGCTTGGTGGCTTTCGCCTTTTGCCAGCCAGGCTTCAAAGCGAAGCCTGTCTTCCGCGGGACATTTTTCTGCCTGCAAGCGCACAAACCATTCGATAGCCTGTTTCAATTGCCTTTCGTTGTATGAAGAAGATGAACTCATCAGGGATTTTTACAAACCGTTTGTCAGAATTTTTCCATGTATTGGTGGCAATGCAGCATGGCTTTGACTAAACGCCTTTGCACCGTTTTTTCAGAGATCCCCATTTTCAAGGCAATGTCGGCATAGCTTAATTCGTCGATTTTGCGTAGCAAGAACACATCCCGGTATTTTCTCGGCATCGAGTGGATGGCATCCAACAATAGCTCGCATTGTTGACGCAACGCCGTTACTTCATCCGGAAGATGCCTTGGGCAAACCAAGGTTTCATCGAGAGCAATTCCGCTGTTTCTCGGGTGCTGCTGCCATTTCAGATAATTGATGGCCAGGCGGTCGGCCACACGGAATAGTAAGCCGATTAGGTTTTCGTCATGCTTCACCGCATTATCGCGCAACAAACGCAGGTATGTTTCCTGGCATAAATCCTGGGCTGTTTCAGGGCAGCGAACCCTGTTTACCAGGAATTGGGACAGCGATTTACGATGGTCTTGAAACAGTTGGCAAATCTGATCGTTGGTGAGCGGCGGCAGGGTTGACATAACTCAGGTTTTCAGAAAATTGTTTTACTCAGCTGCGAAGCTGTATCGCAAAAGCTTCGAATGGTTCCGCTTAAGCCAAGCAATTTTTGCACCACAAGCATGGGTTCGGCTGCCATTGCGGAACGTTTTATTGTTTAGCATCGACGCTAACACTCGATCAGGATGCCAGGACACATTGATTTTATTAACGAAAGCCTAAAGCATGAGGTGATGCGCTAGATTATTTTTGATGCTCATTAGTCGGCAAAAACCAGGAGGACAATCGCGTTGCGCCAACAGAATCTTGAGACTGGCCCAGTATAACTAGTGCCTGAAAGAAAACTCGCTTTTTTTCATGATTCTGCCAACTCACTGAGCCTAACTCCAGCCATTTTTCGGCGCAGGTCAGTCAATTTCCTCTTTTGGTGGTGCTCAATGGTGCAAATCCGCTATTCCGGGCGAATTTTGGCCGCACCTTTCCCGTGTTTCGTCCTTTTTTCCGCCACCAGTCGTGCCTTTAGGCCGCTTTTTTGTAAGGGCCTCGTCGTCGAGCGGCTTCTTGTTGTTCTTGCTCGCGGAGCATGGCGCCCAAACGCTGAATATTGCGTGCCACGATGGCGAGGGCCACGTAGCGCTTGAAACCATCCATGCCATGATCGGGGCATTTGTTCAACCCATGAACGCCCAGCGCATTGATCGCCGATTCAACCGCTGAATGTTGGCGGCGCAGGCGGACAAACTCCGGGGCGGATTCGCGGGCTTTGTCGGCTTCCGATAGCCGGCCTTTTTTCGGCAATATCACGTTATCCAGGCGTTGTTTGAGCTCTGCTTGATTCCTTGGGCTGTGAAAGCCCTTATCAAAGCTCATGGCTTTTGCCGCGGGAAAGCGGGTTTGGGTTTGTTCGACCAAGGTCACGGCGATTTGATCGTCCGTGGTTTTTGCCATGACCTGATGGTGCAGGATAAAACGGTGTTGATCTTCGACGATAGCCACCCTCAATCCCAACTCGACCGGTACGCCGGCCTTGCCTTTACTGATCCATTCGGTATGGGGTTGAAAAATGGAAAAGACTTTCTCGGCATGCGGAATGGTTTCACCTTGCAGGACCCGACGACGAATCTGGTCGATCTGCCGCTCGGCATGCGCCAGGTAGGCATCGAGATCTGCCAACATCGCTGCCGATATGCCATGCGCTTGGTTCAGGCGCTGCCGAGTGGCGTATGCCCGTTGCACATAGACTTGGGCTTGGTCGAGGTAGGTCTGATAAGCGGCTTCGATTTGCTCTTGCTTGGCCTGACGTTTGGCTTCATCTTGCGAGGTGGAATGCTTGAGCTTTTGAATCAGCCGGTAACTTTTCTTGAAACAACGCAAGTGATAGGCGCTTTGGCGCCATTCGGTCAAATTCAGGGCGTCGCAGAGTGCGGCGCAGGTGTGCACCGTTTTGCGGATGGCATCCCACAGCAAGTTGGTATCGGTGGGAAAATGCACGTGGGTTTTGACCACAAAGGAATCAGCCCGTGCTTTCAGCGGTTCTTCGGCGTTTTTTTTTAACGCCTGGTGTCCCGCATGCACCACTGCCTGGTTGATGCGATCCAGAATCTCGGGCGTGAACAAACTGACATTGTCCCGGATGGTTTGCAGTTCATAGCGGTGCTCGTCCAGCCAATCGCTATGCCCCAGCATCTGCCGGATCGTCTTGTGCTGGTTGGCCAACTCTTGAATCCGGTCGTAATCCACATCAAGCCCTAACCGCAGTACGCCCAACACCAGTATCTTCCACTGCTCCATACCGGGCCGCCCTGTTTTATTGCTGGCTTTGCCTTTTCCGCCTGCCCGTTCGGGCATGACCTCTTCCAGAATGGAAAATACCTGCTGACGCAAGCTGATCTCGGTATAAAGGTGTTGCAGTCCACGCAGTAATTGGGGAATGTCATCGCGCGATTTAGGATCAATGACAATGGCGGCAATATCGGTCTCACCGAATTTGAGTTGAGGCTGAATGACGGTGCGCATGCGAGTTCAAGGGATGAAGATTTTGGCTTTTAGGCGGTTACAGGCCGATTTTCGCCGGAAATAAGGCAAAACCGGGGTCAGGACAACACATCTTCGTGTTGGCAAAACATTATAACCTATTGATGCGTACGGAATTAATTGATTTCCATTCAGACACTAACTATGTCATATGACATAGTTATACGTTAAATAACACAGTTTAATAGGTGGCCGGCAGGAGTAATACCCTCATTGCGACTAAGAATTTAGTCGTCAACAATGTCCCTGTTTACATAGGATACGCCTAGTACTCAGTCAATTTAATTATGGCGGGTAAATTGTAGGTGCGAATTCATTTATGCCCCATGGGTACTTGTGCCCTTCAGGGTATTCGCACTATTCGCATGCCATGGATACTCCGCAAACTTTACTCGTCAGAACAAGACTGACTGAGTACTAGCACATTCATGGACTTCCTATGCATTGCGCAACATCAGAAAATAATTTCAAAAAATGACCAGTTCGACGGCTTTGCTTTGTTATTAAAGTTAAGACGACTAAAAACGTTGAATCTTGACTCAAACCAAAACAGGGAAAATAACATGGTTAAAAGCTTACCGACTATCGCTACCAGCAATGCCGGGCGTATTGAGCACAGACTTGAAATCTGTAAATTAATCCGGCATGGCGTCCTGATCGCTCCGCTGCTGATGGGAAATGCTTATGCCGACGACGAAACTCATATCTTTGACCTGCCCGCACAGCCTCTATCCACGACGCTGAACACTCTGGCCGAATCGACCCATACCCAGCTGCTTTATGCCGACTCAACGGTGAAAGGTTTAACCGCAGCTCCGGTGAAGGGCAGATACACGGCTCGGCAAGCGCTCGCTATTGCACTGGGCGAGAGCGACCTTGACTACAAAGTGGTGGATAACTCGGTGATTACAGTTGCCGGCAGACCTGAAGCCGAATCAGTCACCACGTTGAAAGCGATGACAGTGGTTGGCAAGATGGAAGATGATCCGAATGATCCTTATAACAAAGACTACACAGTCACTAACAGCTCTACCGCCACTAAAACCGATACGCCGATTATGGAAACGCCTGTGTCGATTCAGGTGGTACCTAGGGCCGTCATGTCCGATCAAAAAACTGCACGCATCACAGATGCCTTGGAAAACGTCAGTGGCGTTCGCGCCCAGTCTTCCTTGGGTACCGGCACCGGTTTCATTATTCGCGGTTTTCGCAACCCTTTAATCTATCGCAATGGCCTGATGGCTGTTCCCAACTCTTTTCGCTCCGAGTTCGACACAGCCAATCTTGAAAGTGTTGAGGTATTGAAAGGCCCTGCATCCGTGTTGTTCGGTCGTAGTGAGCCCGGCGGTTTGATTAATGTCACCACCAAAAAACCCTTGGATATACCGTATTATTCACTTGAACAGCGCTTCGGTTCCTATGATTTGTATCGTACTGAATGGGATGCTAGCGGTCCGGTTACCGATGACAAGTCCTTGCTGTATCGCTTCACGGGTTCCTATCAAAATAACGAGTCGTTCCGGGACTTCGTAAGCAATGATCGCGTGCTGATTGCTCCAAGCCTGACCTGGCGGCTTACCGATGCGACGGATTTCACCGTCAATGTCGAAGGTGTCGATCAAGATTACCAGGCCGATTTCGGTATTCCTGTTGTCGGCAATCGCCCTGCAAACATTCCGCTCAATCGTTCGGTTGGCGGTGATCCTAACGATCCTATCGATAGTATTTCTAAAGTTCAATTGGGTACGGAGCTTAATCACCGTTTCAACGACGATTGGGCAATTCATAACCGTTTCCTGGCCAGTTGGGGCGATGGTAGAGAAACCTTCCTTAATCCCGCACCGGCTTTCGGCAATGCCCTAAATGAAGCTACCGGTATTCTGCAACGCAACGTCTTTGCTCAGCGCTACGACAACGAGGCTTACACCACCAATCTCGATTTGACCGGCAAGTTTCAGCTTGCAGGTACTAAGCACGACATTTTGCTCGGATTTGACTATCTGCGTTCATTTACCCAGTACAACATTCAGGGATTTTTCAACACCGCCAATCCGGCATTCGCCATTGACATTCATAATCCGGGTCCGAGTTACGGCATTGATCCCTCCGTTTTCAGTAACGCAATATTGGCAGTCGAACCCACACAAATAGGCCGGAATTTCTCGACATTCAAGGACGAATGGTATGGCGTTTATTTTCAGGATCACATCACCTTGTGGGATAAACTGCACATTATGGGCGGTGGACGTTACGATTGGATAGAAACCGGCAGAGGCCGCGGCGGTTCCTTTTCAGAGTCTGATAATGCTTTGGAAAACTCGACACCTTCCGTGATTCGCAAAGATGAAGGTTTCAATCCTCGAGTTGGCATTCTCTATCAACCGTGGCAGTGGCTGGGGGTTTACGGCAACTGGACAACCTCTCTAGCCGCGAATAACGGAATTTCGAGCAACAATCAACCTTTCAAACCGCAGATAGGCGAGCAATTTGAAGCCGGAATTAAAACCGCCTTCTTCGATCAACGCTTATTGACAACACTGGCTTACTATCACTTGACTAGGGATAATCTGCTCACCCCCGATCTAACAACGCCTGATCCCAACGATAGTGCGGCAATCGGTCAACAACGCAGCCAAGGCATTGAGTTGGATATAACAGGTCACCTTAATGATAACCTTAGCATTATTAGCAGCTATGCCTTTACAGATGCACGGATTACCAAGGACAACCGGACCTTGAATGGCGTGCTAAACGGCTATGAAGGTAAGCGCTTGAACAACGTACCTGAGCATTCCGGCAGTCTATGGCTGAAATACGATTTCAACGGCTTTGACGCCCAAGAGGGCTGGTCGGTTGGTTTAGGCGGTGTTCTGGCCAGCAAGCGGGAAGGCGATGTTGAAAATACCTTCCAGCTCCCCGGATATGTAAGGATGGATGCATTTACGGCCTATAAACTGAACGTGGGGCCAACGCGAGTGACGACATCGTTCAATATTCGCAACCTGCTCGACAAGGAATATTTTGAATCAACCGACCCGAATGCCAATGTAGCGCCACGGTTTGGAGTCTATCCGGGGGCGCCGTTGACAGCAATTGGTTCGATACGAGTGGAATATTAGACTGGTTCGGATAGGCCATATGCAGACTTCAATCACTCCGTTGCACCGAGGCTTTCGAAAATAATGAATCAACATTCTTATACCCCCCTCAAATGGAGGCGTTTCCGTCATTTCTGGCTAACGGTGCATTTGTATATCGCCCTTACGATAGGTTTTGTCTTTGTCATTCTCGGACTAACGGGGATTTGCAATGTTTTCTATGTTGAACTGGAAGAGTTCAGTTTGCCGCCTGTGCGTCAGGAAGCCAATGCGCGACCGCTTCCCCTTGATGAAATTCTGCAAATCGTTAAAGCCGCTCATCCTCAAAGACAAGGGAGATGGGCGCTTCTTGCGCCAGGCTATGGCAATGATTACGTCTGGGCGCGTTATCCGAAGCCTGAAGAAACCGCCGATCAATTATTCGCGCCGTTCCAGGTTTTGGTTGATCCATACAGCGGAAAAATAATTTCGGAGTACTTTTGGGGGCAAACCTTGTGGACGTTCATTTATGAAGTCCATGCCAGTTTGCTGACAGGTAAATTGGGTGTCGAGATCGGGCAAATCGGAAACGATACGATCTGTTTTCTTGGTTTGTTTTTATTTATTTCCGCATTGACCGGGCTTTATTTGTGGTGGCCGCGCTGGGGGAAATTCAAAAAAGCAGTGACTATTAAACGGGGGGCAAGTCCTGAGCGGTTTTATTATGATCTGCATAAAACTACGGGGTTTTACAGTTCAATTATTTTGCTGATTATCGCCTTTACCGGGTTTTCGTTTAGTTATGCGGATTATATCAAGCCGTTGATACGCGGTTTTTCCGCTGTCAAGGAAAAACATTTAAAAGATCCCGGCGTTAAATCTAAGGTTATGACTAATGCACAGTCAATTTCCATAGCGGAGGCCGTTTCAATCGCCGACACAGTGTTCCCTGAAGCCAAACTATGCCGAGTGGAAACGCCCGGCGGTGAGGAGGGTGTTTACATTATTACCAAGCGGCAACCAGGAGAAGCCAACCACCGTTGGGCGCGCAGCAAAGTGTGGGTTGACCAGTACAGCGGTAAGGTATTGTCCGTACAAGACCCTAATCAGTTTACCGCCGGCGAAACGTTTTTCAATGTGCTGTGGCCGCTTCATAACGGCGAAGCCCTCGGGCTTGCAGGCCGTATTTTATGGTGTGCAATGGGTTTCGCACCGTTGGTGCTTTATATCAGCGGTATCATCCGCTGGTTGCAAAAACGACGCATATCTTTGGAAAAGCATCGAAAAATGATGAAGAGAGTCAATTTGGAAATCGGAGGAATCGAGAGTGAACAGGACCGTAGGTGCGATTAGCGCAGCGTAATCGCACGCATGTTTTTATCGTCGCCAACGCAGGTTAAATATGCCTCCAGTTATGCTAGCCGCACCGGTAAACTCCCAAATCCATGTCCAATTATAGACGCGCCTATATTAATGGTGGAGCGTGGCTTTTTACGGTAAATCTCCTGCAAAGACATCAAAACGATTTACTTATCCGCAACATCGACCCATTAAGGCAGACTGTCAACAAAGTACGGACCAAATATCCGTTTCATATTGATGCTTGGGTTGTACTGCCTGACCACATACATTGTGTTTGGACATTACCGCCAAACGATACCGATTTCAGCAACCGGTGGCGGCTAATAAAAAGCGGATTTTCGAGGGCGATGCCGAACACGGAATATCGCTCCAAGGTACGGATTAAAAATGGCGAAAGGGGCATTTACCCACAGGGCACAAGTGGCAACGACATGACTGGGAACATCGCATCCGCGATGATTTGGATTACCAAAAGCATGTGGATTATGTGCATGTAAACCCATTAAAACAGGGTCATGTTGAGCGTGTAATTGACTGGCCTTATTCAACGTTTCACCGCTATGTGGCAAAAGGCATTTATCCCGCTAATTGGTGTGGCGATATTAATGCTGTCGTTGATGGCGATGATTGAATATGCGTGCGATTACGCTGCGCTAATCGCACCTACGGTCCTATCAATAGGCGGTTGTCGTGGCGCTCGGCCAGGTTCACCGTGAAAAACCATCTCGAACGATGCGGTTCGTGCCTCACCGGCATCCTACCTCGCTCAACATTTGCGTCATATCCCCTATTTTTAAATAAAAAATAGGGGATATGGCACACTTTTTCGTTATTAATTTTTTTCGGCTGTGACTAGAAAATCGTTGCTACGGCCAATTCGCTTTAATGCCAAAAATATTGTAATAAATTGATTTTTTAAACAAATATCCAAGGCGCACTCAAGAGTAAAACGCGACAGCAAATACATGGAATGTTTTTTGCTCAAAATTCAAATTGTCCGAGGACAGCCAAATCAGCAATCAACAGAACGAAGCAGGACAACGAGAATCATGATCAATAATCGGTATTATGCGTTCAAATCAAGTGTTTCAACCATGGACGGGCATTATCAATGACGACTGAATTAGTTGCCAATGATGCGCTGACCCAGCTTTATCGCGAGCATCATTCCTGGCTGCTCGGCTGGTTGCAGAAGCGGGCACAGTGCCGCTTGCAGGCCGAGGATCATGCCCACGATACATTCATGCGTGTTATCGCTTCAAACGGTGTTCACGACATACGCGAGCCGCGCGCCTACTTAATCACCATCGCCAAAGGCTTGCTCATTAATCATTGGCGCAAATCGGCGATAGAACAGGCCTATTTGGAGAGGATCGCCGCCTATCCCGAAGCCTTGATGCCATCGCCTGAAGAGAATGCGATTATCCTTGCAACGCTTCAAGAAATGGATGATCTGCTCAATCAACTGCCGACCAAGGTGCGCAAGGCATTTTTAATGGCACAATTGGATGGCCTGACCTATGTCGAAATTGGCAAGCAACTGGGCGTAACGGATCGCATGGTCAAAAAATACATGTCCAGCGCCATGCTCCATCTTCTGACCACGACATTTTAAAAAACCAAGTGTTGAATTCCGACCGCACAGACATTCATCCCGGCATTCTTGCGCAAGCCGCCGAGTGGTTTGCAGTATTAGGTTCAGGCCAAGTGTCCAAAACCGAAATTGAGCAATGGCAGGCATGGTTGAACGCCCACCCCGACCATCAGGCAGCGTGGTCAAAGGTCGAGTTTTTTACCCACAAATTGCAAAACCTGCCATCGCAGGCAGCCTCTGCCGCCCTTAATCAGCCCGACCTTTACCGGCGACGTACACTAAAAGCCTTGGCAATATTTGGCGCTATTGGCCTGTTCGGCTGGCAAATTTCCCAAGGCCGCTATTTACAGGCCTGGACAGCGGATTACCAAACGACGGTAGGCGCCACACAAACCATTACCCTGGCCGACGGCTCGAAAGTTACCCTGGATACCGACAGCGCCTTCAATGTGGAATACACACCTGACCTACGCAAACTGCAATTGGTATCCGGCGAAATCTACATCGAAACCGCGCCGGATAATGCCGGATTACATCGACCCTTTGTCGTCGATAGCCAGGAAGGCCGAGTTCGTGCGTTAGGCACGCGTTTCAGCGTCAGGCAACTACCCGGCAATAGCCAAGTAAGCGTATTTGCCGATGCCGTCGAGATTCAACCGAGCAAACTGGAATCAAACAAACTAACCCTGCATGCCGGACAAACCACGCGTTTCAATACGGAACAGATCGAGGCCGTAACCGCCATGCGTGCTGACCGTCCTACCTGGACGCAAGGCTTCCTGTTGGCCGACAACATGCCTCTCAGCGAATTTCTCCTGCAACTCAATCGCTATCAGCACGGCTATATCACCTGCGATCCCCGGATTGCCGCTCTGCGCATCGTCGGTGCCTTTCCGCTCAACGATACCGAGCGTGTTCTGGCCATGCTGGAAGAAACGCTGCCGGTCAGAATCTCAAACCCACTGCCGCTGTGGGTAAAAGTGTTGCCTCGTTAGGGCATTCATTTATACTAAAAAGGTATATACTAAGTCAGTATGTAATTTCCTAGGAGATATCCGATGTCGAAAGAAGCGGTCTTTACAATGAAACTGGAACCCGAGTTACGCGCCGAGTTTATGGCTGAAGCAGAAGCTGCTCATCGGCCGGCATCTCAAATAATGCGCGAATTAATGCGTCAGTTTATTCAGCACCAGCGTGAAGCAAGGGAATATGGCGAGTTTTTGCGCAATAAAGTCGAAACGGCCCGCGCGTCGATGCACGCTGGCATAGGCGCAACCAATGACAGCGTTGAAAGCGACTTTGCCGCACGCCGCGCTCAAGCTGAAGGCAAAATGTGAAGGTTTTTTGGACGCCGGAAGCCCAACAAGATCGTGAACAGATTTGGGACTTCATCGTGCTGGACAACCCGCAAGCAGCTATTCGCATGGATGAGCTTTTTAGCAATGCGGTAGCCAAGCTAGCCGATTTTCCTCAGCTAGGCCAATCAGGAAAAATCCCAGGAACCCGTGAGTTAATTCCACACGAAAGCTACCGGATAGTCTATGAGATCCAGCAGAAAACCGTATGGATCTTGGCTTTGATTCATACCGCGCGGCAATGGCCGCCAGTTCGCCATTGAACTGACAAGCCATTGCCTAACGTTTATAGCACCCCCATCCACTTTCAAAACCATTACCGCTCTGAATATCCGTGTTGCCTCGTTAAGGCGCACAATTTGACGCCATCCCTGCCGCGAATCAATCCGACAGTCTCGGACCAGGCGGCTCACACTTTTTTTGCCATTCTTCTGCTGAGCTATCAACTCTTTAAAACCAGGTTTACCGGCCAGTTAGCCAAGATTTCAGGCAAAAAATTGAAATTATTTTTCAAGCCAAACCAATAGGTTAAAAATTATTTAAAATTTTTTCCATTTTTGAGTTCCCCTTTTTCGTTTTCGATTGGCAATAGGGATGAGAGCAACATTTTTAAAAGGGAAAACACCATGTCAAAGCGAAAAAACAACCGGAGCCTCGGGCGACAATCGTCCCGCTTGCAGCAAACCATCAACGGCTTGCTATTGGCTTCTGCTTTGATCGTCGTACCTTCCGCCATGGCGGAAGGCAATGGCGATAACACCACCAAGCGCCATTACCACATCAGTAGCGGCTCGTTAAGCCATGCGCTCAGCCAGTTTGCCGGGAGCGCAGGCATCCTGTTATCGGCGGATGCCCGATTGACCGATGGTAAAAGCAGTCCGGGTTTGAATGGTGAATACACGGTGGAAGAAGGCTTCCAAAAGCTATTGGCGGGTAGTGGATTGGTTCGTGTTTTTACCGCGGGTAATGCGGTGACATTGAAAGTTGCAGAGCAACAAAGTCAAGCCAGTCCTGTGACTTTGCCGTCAATGATGGTGATGGGGGCTGCGGAGCTAGATGTGAATGATCCTTATAACAAAAGCTATACCGTGACCAACAGTTCTACTGCCACGAAAACTGACACGCCGCTAATAGAGACTCCGGTGTCAGTGCAAGTCGTGCCAAGGACAATAATGGACGACCAGAAAACGACACGGGTCAAAGACGCGTTGGAAAACGTCAGTGGCGTGCGGGCTCAGCCAACCTTAGGGTATGGCAACGGCTTTATCATTCGTGGATTTCTCAATAACAGGGTATACCGCAATGGCTTATTGACTAACGCCGATGGCTATCCATCTGAATTTGATGCCGGCAATTTGCAAAGTCTCGATGTACTCAAAGGGCCTGCGGCTGTCCTGTTTGGCCGTATTGAGCCGGGAGGGCTGGTCAATATCACCACCAAGAAACCGTTGGACATTCCCTATTATTCGCTGGAACAACAGTTCGGCTCATATGATTACTACCGTACCCAATGGGATGCAACAGGGGCGGTGACTGATGACAAGTCGTTGTTGTATCGTTTCACCGGCTCGTATCAGAACAATAATTCGTTCAGGGATTTTGTTTTTACCGATCGGGTTATGGTCAACCCCAGCATTACTTGGCGGCCTACCGACAATACTGATTTGACGCTGAGCGTCGAAGGTTTAGACCAGGATTATCAGGCGGATTTCGGTATTCCTGCGATAGGTGCACGTCCCGCTCCTATACCTATAAGCCGCTCTCTTGACGACCCGAATAGTCCGGTGGATCACTTATCCCACGTGTTAGTCAGCACCGAGATAAATCATCGTTTTAATGATGATTGGGCGATACATAACCGTTTTCTTGCTAGCTTCAAAGATGATTTTTCAAGTTTTGTCAATCCAGCTCCTGCTTTTGGTCCCAGTGAAGATGCATTACTTCAGAATGGAATCCTTAGGCGTAATATTTTTGGTCAAAAAGCTAATTCTGAAAACTATGCTATGAACCTGGATTTGACCGGAAAATTCCAGTTAGGGTTTTCCAAACATCAAGTTCTGGTGGGCTTTGACTATTTCAAGTCTACTAACAAATACCATTATTTTGGTGAATTCAACGATCCGAATCCAGCACTTGATATTGATATTTTTAATCCCGGGCCCAGCTATGGCATTGATTCTGCCCTTATTCAAGACACCTTGTCGCGCCCAGCTAATTGCTGTGCTGATTCCAATTTTGCGTTTTTCAATAACCAATGGTACGGCGTCTATTTCCAAGATCACATTACGCTCTGGGACAAGTTGCATATTTTAGGCGGTGGTCGTTACGATTGGGCAGAGTCAGGTTCTTCTTATACGATATCTTTTGATCTATCCGAAGCTACCCTGCCTTCCAATAAAGATGAAGGTTTTAGCCCTCGGGTCGGCATACTTTACCAACCCGTCGGATGGCTGGGGATTTATGGTAATTGGACGACCTCTTTCAGTGCCAATAATGCTCCGGCGGCTGACGGTTCGACCTTTGATCCACAAAAAGGCGAACAGTTTGAAGCCGGTTTAAAAACCCAGCTATTTGATGACCGGCTGCTGGCTACCTTGGCGTATTACCATTTGACTAAGGACAACATACTTGTGCCGGATAACACTACGGCTTTTCTTTTCGACATGATTTCCAATAAGCAACGCAGCCAAGGGATTGAATTAGACGTAACGGGGCAGATTACCGATCAAGTTAGTCTCATCGGTAGTTACGCCTTTACCGATGCAAAGGTGCTTGTCGATCATGACGGAGATACTGCCGGAAATAGAATGCCAAACGTGCCTGAACACGCAGGTAGCTTGTGGGTTAAATACGATGTCAACGGCTACGAGTCACAGGATGGCCTTAGCTTCGGCGTAGGTGGTGTCGCTGCTGGAGCACGGCAAGGCGATTTTGCCAACACCTTCCAATTACCGGGTTATGTCAGGATGGACGCTTTTGCAGCTTATAAAATGAAAGTAGGGGCAACCAAAGTCACTGCTCAGTTCAACATCCGTAATTTGTTGGATAAGACGTATTACGAATCGACCGACCCCGACTCTAATGTTACGCCAAGACTAGCCATTGCTCCCGGTGCGCCGTTGACGGCGATTGGGTCGATTAGGGTTGAATATTAGTGCTATAAGCAAAACCATGAAATTATTCGACTATAATTTACCGCAAGGCGAAGCTGTGAAAAGCTCCGATGCCAAACGAAACCGCCTGACAAAACTTAAAGCCCGCCGCAAGCATTGGCTGGACGTACACTTGTGGTTGGGTTTGGCGTTGGGTTTGTTTTTGTCCATTTTCGGCATTACCGGTAGCATCCTGGTTTTTCATGCCGAAATCAATGAACTGTTGAATCCGAATCTTTTGACAGTGAAAGCGCCCGAAGCTAACCCTGTTTACAAACCGTTGGCTGAGATTTTCCAGGCGGGTCAGGCAGCGATGCCCAAAAATGCCGTACATACCTTTACCAATTATCCCCGTAATAATGAAGCGGCTTTTAAACTGCATTTTTCCCTGCCATTGACGGGGAAACAGGAAGGCGTGATCGAAAGCTGGGAGGTCTATGTCAACCCTTATACCACGCAAATCGTTGGCAAACGCTTGATGGGTTCTTCCGACACCCCATTCCCAAAGACCTTTATAGGCTTTATTTTCGAGCTGCATTACGCCCTATTTTTGGGCGAAGATTCTGGTTATCTGATTGTCGGCATCATGGGCGCTTTGTTGATCATTTCTATACTGACCGGACTGATCGTCTGGTGGCCGCTGACCGGAAAATGGCGGCAGGCCGTCACGATCAAATTCAAGGCCAGCACTGAAAGGTTGAACTTCGATTTACATAAGACTTTCGGGTTTTATTCGGCAGTCGTGATTATCCCGGTACTGTTTTCCGGTATTTATATGAACATACCTCAGTATGTCGTACCTGTATTGGAGCTATTTTCGCCAGTGACTTATCGTTACTGGTTTAAGTCAAAGCCAACGCCCGAGAAATCTTCGATTACTATGGCGGATGCGGTAAACATTGCCGAAAAACGCTATCCCACAGGGCGAGCCGATTGGATTTATGGCGCGACCGAACCGACCGGGACTTATACCGTTTGTAAGGACGGCGTGGAAGAACCGGGCAGTTTGATACATCGGCGTTGCGTGGTGATCGACCGTTACAGCGGAACAATCCTTGATGTTGACGATCCTGCAATTGGCACGGCAGGCGAGGTATTTACGCATTGGCAATGGCCATTGCACTCAGGGCAAGCGTTTGGTATGACAGGGCGGATTTTGGTGTTTTTGTCAGGGCTGATTTGTCCAGTGTTGTTTGTCACCGGCGTGATCCGCTGGCTACAAAAGCGGCGAGCGGCAAAGCGGCAAAGCGGCATCAAGCTAAATGCCGCTCGCATTCCATGCTCTGATGCAAGACACGAATTACGCTGAACCGCATCGATCGAGTTATTCCCCAGCCATTGCCGGAAATAACTCGACCGCATCACTCCAATTTTCAGGATAAATCCCATGCGCGACATAGCTGTGAAAGCTGGAATAAGGCCATTCTTTAACGCATTTTACGTATCCATGCTTCACCGGATTCCAATGGATGTAATCGACGTGCTGTCGATAATCCGTTTCGTCACGGATAAAGCGCTCCCAAAACCGCCTTTGCCATAAGCCTCTTTCTCCCCGTTTTTTCCGGCTTCGGGAAATTCTCACCCTTTTTCGATGTGGGGGGAAAAATAAGCCTTGATTAAGGATTCGGTAATCAATAACTGTCTTATTTTAAACGGCGCCTGTGGGAGCGATGCCCTCATCGCGACTAAAGACGCCGCAAGTCGCGATGAGGGCATCGCTCCCACAGGAGATCATAAAAAA
>SWBY01010117.1_pt1 | contig 50291 bp, 47 predicted proteins | sample 4693071 | NCBI WGS metagenome assembly SWBY01 (sample SAMN10267273, study PRJNA491770) | bioreactor metagenome | isolation source: DHS bioreactor inoculated with marine methane seep sediment | place: Japan: Omine Ridge, Nankai Trough | collected 2006-05-06 | reverse complement strand
CCCCCCGATCTGATCCACTCACCCTTGTGGTGAGGGGGCTGGCAGGCGCTTTAGTGGTGCCTTGTGTATAAATGCGTATCAGTTGCCCGGACTTAATCATCCAGACATGCTAACTGCACTTTTAGCTAAAACTTAAAGATAATCCTGTCAAATTTAGGAACTGTAATCAATGGAAAGAGATAAATAAAAATTAATAATATCATAGAATATTAAAAAAGAACACCAAACAGGAGTGTAAATCTATGGACATGGAGCTAAAAGAAAGATTCATAAGACAATGGAAAAAGTATTTTAATAATGCAGAGCTTCCCATCATCTTCTATTACACCGATGAAAAAGGGCACGCTGAACTTGAGGCTCCCGGTTCTTTATCCAGGTGCGTAATAAATACGCTGTCAAAGGTGCGCAAGGGCACTTCATTGTGTTTCAACAGCGACTCGATTGGTTGCCCGGGTGGTAAAAAATATCTGGGATTTTCAGATAAACTTATGCCAAACTTCGAATTCTTCCTTTCCTGCGGAATCCAAGGTGAGCTTGAGGGCGAAAGATATAAGAAATCACCTGAAATTGTAAAAGAATTATACCAAAACATCCCTTCTTTCAGTGCTCCATCCCGTTTCATAGTGTTCAAACGGTGGGACCGTATTGAAGAATCAGATGAGCCGGATGTGGTTATCTTCTATGCCAGACCAGACGTCCTCTCAGGTCTTTTCACTTTGACAGGTTTTGATGTACCAGAGGTGGACGGTGTACGTTCACCCTTTGGTTCAGGTTGTTCTACCATCGTACAGTATCCATATCTTGAGATTGAATCCGATCAACCTAAAGGTATTATTGGGATGTTTGATGTCTCAGCGCGGCCTTTTGTGGGTAAGAATGAACTCACATTAGCTATTCCCATGAAAAAATTCATGATAATGGTGGAAAATATGGAAGAAAGTTTTTTAATCACAGAATCGTGGGAAAAAGTGAAGAAGAGAATTGATATTTCGGGTAATCAGGACTGATGACATAACAAGAATAAGCTGTAAGAACATATTTTTGATATAGGTGCATCAAAATCCGTGTTTATCAGAGTAAATCTATGTCTCATGAATAATGAAATCCAGTCCCTACTGGAGTGCACCCCAAATAACGGACAAGTAGTTAAGCAACTTTTACCTTTGGGGTGTACATATGAAACAAAGACGAACCTATACACGAGAATTCAAACTGAAAGTCTTACGGGAATGTGAAAATGGTAAAGGTAAGGCACAACTCAGCTGAGAACATGGTCCCCATCCGTCACTCATCAATAGATGGGAAGAGGAATATCGAAAGGATCCCGAGAATGCCTTCAGCGGACACGGAAAGACTTGCAAAGAAGATGCAAGGATCGGTGAGCTTGAGAGGGTAATCGGGCAGTTATATGACGAAAATTAATTTTTTAAAAAAAGCGTTGTCCGATTTGGAAGTGAAATTTCAAGAACAACGAAAAAAGACTGCACTGAGGTGATGTATATACTTGTTGATTCATTATCATCTCAATTCCATGTGCCTTATCACCGATGCTTGGTCCTGTCTGTATATAAGCAGAAGCGAATACTATGATTGGGTGAGCAGAAACATTAAATTTACCAATAAATTTAACTTATTAGCACCTTTCTACCTCCAGTGAAATGCAGGAAATGCCACAAAAAAGCCATTCACTTCCAGCCCTACAGCGGAGCCCACCTCTGCGCCCCACACCTCATCGAAGACATAGAGCGCAAGGTCAAGCACACCATACGTAAACACCGTATGATCGAGAAGGGCGACACCATAGCAGTAGCCTTAAGCGGCGGCAAGGACAGCACCGTCCTCCTCTACCTCCTGCACAAATTATTCGGTGAGCGCCCGGACATAAACATCAATGCAATAACCATCGATGAAGGCATAGCCGGGTACAGGCCAGATACCCTGCGTCTTGCAAAAGAGATAACCTCTAAACTGGGTATCGAACACATCATAGCCTCCTTCAAGGATGAATACGGCTCCACCCTTGACCAGATCGTAGCAAAGGGTGGTGAGAAGGGGCCGTGCAGTTACTGCGGAGCACTTCGCAAGCACCTGCTCAACAAGACAGCCCGCGAGAACGGTGCCACACGGCTGGCTGTGGGTCACAACCTGGACGACGAGGCCCAGACCGTGCTCATGAACCTGCTGCGCGGGGACGTGGAACGCATGGTCAGGATGGTACCGACCTGCGCCCAGCCAGGGCTTATACTGCGCTCAAAACCACTGCGCGATATTCCCGAACGTGAAGTAGCGCTCTATGCAATTTTAAAAGACCTGCCAGTTGATTTCAGTGAATGTCCCTATGCGTACAGCGCCATCAGGGGCGAGGTAAGGGATATGCTAAACGATTTCGAAGTGCCACACCCGGGTACCAAGTACGCCGTACTGCGCAGCCTTGACAAACTGGCAGAACCCTTAAGACAAAGCTTCCCGCAGCAATCCCTCAACACATGCAGCATCTGCGGCGAACCCACAGCCAGCGATATATGCCAGGTCTGCAGGCTGATTGGGAGGGAGGGATAGTGTGCAAGTTCTGCGTGCAGCACGGGAAAGGGAACAAATGGTTCCACCATATTGATAATTTTGAAAAAAAGCATCTGGATGACCACCAGCGACTTGAACTTTCCCGGGCCATCTATCTTGACCTGGCAAAAGAAAATATCCCTGCTTCAGGTTTTATGACCCAGTACCAGGTCCTGTTCAAAGGAATACCATTTCTGCTTAAGACCCCGCTGGTTAAACATGCAATACGGCCAGCTGTTAACCGGTTAGTTGAGCAGTACCATATAGGCCAGGTGATCACTCTTGAGGAAGCATGCAGGATTGTTGACATTTCAGGACATGTGGCCCTGTTCGACTGCTGGTGCCGTCGTCATAAAGGGAACAGCGAAGCATGCTGCATGGGTGTGGGAGCTTTTGGCGACTTGGCAGATGACATACCCGAACTTAAACATATCAACATCTCTTTGGAAGAGGCGAAAGAGATCATGGAACTGTATGAAGAAAAAGGATGTTTCCACAGTGTCTGGACTGTGAAACCCCCTTTCATCTCTACTATCTGCAATTGTGACAACAAGGTGTGTCACGGCATTGAAGGATTGGATCTTGGAATAAGTTCAGCGTTGCATAAGGGACATGAAAAAGCTTCAACTGACCCTCAAAAATGCAATGGATGTGGTTTATGCCTATCAATCTGTCCCTTCGGCGCAAGATATGAAAAGGATGGTCTGGTCGTGTCTGATATCCAGGCCTGCTTCGGCTGCGGGTTGTGCAGGCACAAGTGTCCGCAAGGTGCCATATCCATGAAAAAAGAATTCTAAGATTACCCGCATCAGGTGGATAATTAATAGATGAGTTAATACTACGTTTTGTCCCAACCGCAGCAGAGCAGCGGGGTATAGTTATTAAGATAATATGTGGATATACAATACGCTACGATTAAAATTATTAGCAAGCCCAAGAATATCTGAATAATCTTGAAAACCGTTAGCATATTGGTAATTTTATTTTCAACAACAACCAAGCGGCTTTTAACTTATTTTGAATTTGACTTATGGAGTTCTAACGTTTTCTCAAAATCATCTGATTTTTTAGACATTGTCTCTCACTAAGTTATACATGAAACTCCTAATATGTCAAAAATATATCGATAAAAAGAATATCAAAGTAAAGAAGGGTTGCGCATAAGTTGGTAGTTGGTTATACTTTTACTACCAGGTAAATTGACGTAGATATGAGATCAGAAAGAATGATCAATAACAAGGAATAAGTCCTTAGACTGCTAAAATCAATCCGGATCGATTATGTCAATGACTACAAATATCTTGGTTTTCGATGGTGGTTCAAATGAATAAAGAACATTTTACCCATCATCCCACTGTACCCATGGATGTAAGGGGCAGGTCAGTCAGCGAGATTACCCATGCCATGACCGAGACCGGTTTCCAGGGCAGGAAACTGGGTGAGTCAGTGGAGGCCTGGGTCCGTATGCTGCAGGAGGATGAGGTCACTATCATGATGGGGCTGTCCGGTGCAATGGTGCCTGCGGGTATGAGGGGCATCATCACATTCCTTATCCAGCATCGTTTAATAGACTGCCTGGTGTCCACCGGTGCCAATATCTTCCACGATATCCATGAGAGCCTGGACAGGAAGCATTATGTAGGCACGCATCTGGCAGACGACGAGATATTGTTCAGGCATGGCATTGACCGGATACATGATGTGTTCGCAGTAGAGGAAGAATTCAGGGAGTCAGACCGGCTTATTGGTGATTTCGGGGCATCCCTTGAAAAAGGCAGGAATTATTCATCCAGGGAGTTCATCTCGCTGCTGGGTGCCCGGCTGAAGGAGATGGGCGGCCGGAGTGATTCTATTATCGTGAGTGCATATGAGTATAATGTGCCAATATTCGTGCCCGCACTGACTGATTCTTCGATAGGCATCGGGCTGGTATATGCCCGCCGCCGTGGACATGAAATAATGGTGGACCAGATAAAGGATGCGGATGAGATCACTAGAATTGTGGAGCAGTCTACAAAGACGGGTGTGGTGTATGTTGGCGGCGGGGTGCCTAAGAACTTTATCCAGCAGACCGAGGTGATCGCGTCCCTGATGGGCGGCGATGTGGGGGGGCATGATTATGCCATCCAGTATACCACGGATGCACCCCACTGGGGCGGGCTGTCCGGCTGTACCTTTGACGAGGCAGTGTCCTGGGGTAAGGTGGCAGGGGATGCCAGGAAAGTGCAGGTGTTCGTGGATGCTACTATCGCGCTGCCTATTGTTGCGCATGCTCTGCGTGAGCGTATGGAGGGTGTGGTGCGTGGGGGACCAGTATTCGATTGGGGTGAGGATGGTGTGAAGGTGTGGTATGAATGAACAATGGGGCTGGAATTAAAATAACGAATAAAAAAACCACTGAACTGGAAAATCCTTACTTTGATGTGCAAGCCGAAATGGGTATTACAAAACACGCAGGGGGTTTGAGTGCCACAAAAGAACTATTGGAACTGTGTCATGTAGATTTGGTTTCATTTTTACTTATTATCGGGTGCGGCAGCGGAATATCTGCATGCAGGATTGCAAAAATTTCTGGGTGCAGGATTTTAGGTATCGATATTTCAAAGAGAATGGTGGAAGTGTCTGCAGAAAGAGCCAAAAAGCAAGGTCTGGACGATAGAGTGGAGTTCAGGGTGGCGGATGCGCAGAACTTGCCATTTGAGGATAATACATTTGATGCAGTGATCAGTGAATCGGTTACAGCATTTCCCGAGGATAAAGAAAAAACCATTAACGAATATACAAGGGTTGTGAAAAAAGGCGGGTACATCGGGCTAAATGAAGTTACATGGATGGACAAACCTTCGATAGAATTAATTGAGTACGGCATTAGTGCAATTGGCGGGGTTAAGCCGGAGACTGCCGGAAACTGGAAAAAGTTACTGGAAAATGCAGGACTCCAGGATATAGTGTCAAGACCCCGCAAATTGAAGAAAATGGAACAGGCCATAAATGAGGTCAAATTGAGCGGCATTACCAATTCATTTAAAGCAGTTGGCAGGATGTTGTGGTTGTATTTTACAAAACCTGCCTACCGCAAGGCGATAAATGACATGGTAAAAGATGCCAGGGACATACCAAAAGATTTTACGAAATGTTACGGGTACGGCATATATGCGGGTAAAAAGCCCCTGTGATGCTCCAGGGGTCCCTTGCCGCCGTCTGATTTGTTCTTGAGGTAGGGAGTGGGTAGTGTCCTGGGTTCTCTGGGTAGTCGGGTATTTGTGTATAATCAGCATCTAGAGTATTATTTACAGGCCCTGGAATTAATTCCGGGCATAGGTGACTTAGAACGAGTTTTATCTCAGACCTCAATAGAATATGACATCCATTCCGGCCTCTGGGGCGGATCCACTTCCAGCATCTCTCTCCAGGCTTCATCGGTAAGCCGATCGTCCATAGGCTGCTTGAACTCATAATAGCTCATAACCGGACCTGACCCCATCAGTATCCTTCCATCCGGGAGTTTGTATGCTACAACGATCAGGTCCACATATCCCACACCCTCTTCCAGAACATGCTCTGTATTACCGTCAGTATGCACATCAGCGATGATAGTGGTCTTCTTTGCCTTATCATCAACATCAGTGATAACATCACTCAGACTATCACCGAAATTCTTTATAAACTCATAATCATCTTCACTTAACTCTTTATTTTCGAGCTCATTTGATGATATCTCAACAAGTCTCCCAAGTATCACTTCAAGATTATCCAGTCTGTATTTAGCTGATTCATCCAGTACATCCATATCGCTTAAGCCTTTATTTGTCATCTGTGTCAGTGCCAGCAGTCTGTTATAGAATTCAGGAACAGGTTCAACATAACCCACAACAGGTTTTTCTTCAGTGGGTGGACCAATGGAAGTCACTTCCATAGTATAGCTTTGTTTGGCGTAAAGGATCGTATCATGTCTCAGTTCAGTCCATGAAGCCAGTGAGGTGGTCAGTTCCTTATCCTTCCATGCATCTGTTTGCATAAATGTCGGATACCCTTCACCATGATCATCCAGCAGGGGTTTGAGCGTGAATAACCACGACCAGTACAGGTTCTTATTCCAATGGGCAGCATCGAATGAATCAAATTCATCTTTCAGTTGCCCGAACTGGCTCTCATAGTTCAGATAATTGGAATCATCCATCTCGTCCAGCAGTTCTATCGATCGATCTGATCCGAGCAATGCCATGACATCAAGACCTCTGGGAAATCCTCTTACCGGTCTTCCGGCACCATCGATAACAAGGGTGAAAGGCTCCTGGTTGCCCTGATAAGTATCTGTATATATACCTACAAGATTTGTGAACATGTATGAGTCAGGGATGAATCTCTGCCCCATCAGCCTGAATCCCTTGGTGTTGTTCAGACACTGGTCTGCCTGCTCTGGTGTAAAAGGAGGTGGAATTTCACATGCTCCAGTCCCGCCGTAGATCTTAGGTGAGCTGTACTCTGCCAGTCTGGCTTTTATTTTTCCAATATTCTCTTCATTTAGATCAGCCGGTTCAAAAGCCCCTCCAAAAACCGAATTTAATGCATCGATGTACTCATAAGGTCCAAGATCATCAGATAATCCCACATAAAAAGCAGTTACTGAATATATCCTGTCCCATTTATCCAAAAGTGATTGATCTTCACCGAATTCGGATGCTATCAGGCATGCACTTGTCGTCTGAATTCTGGCGTCCTCTACTGAGATAAAACCATTTTCATCTGACGAACTGGTTGTTCCCGGTGCTATTGCATCAGAGCCTTTAAGCAGCATGCTCATTCTTCCATACCACATAAATGCCTTAAAATAGTTCTTTAGTTTTTCTGATCTTGTATAGTGCCCTCTCGGAACATACTGGGAATAATCTTCAACATAAATAAAAATAGGCGATTCCATATATCCCGAATGCTCATCTATTAATTGAAGTTCTTTTTCAACATCATCCTTTACATATGACGGAACCTCAAAACTATACTTCTCAAGATCATCTTTGCTAAAATAAGCATCTGTGCATTCCCATTCGTTCTGGTTCGGGCATAGCTGTCCAGGAACCGGTTTTAGTAGACTCAGACCGACTGAAAAGTATGCGACATTTCTTCTTGCTGCTTCTTTTACATCTGCATCACTGTTCTGGTAGGTCGTAACTGATTCATCCAACAGATCTTCACTGATCTTCCAGATGATATCATAGAACTCCCTCTCCTCAATCTGGCGCAGCGTTTCATCGAACTGGATGTGATAAAGATGCAGCAGCGAATCTGTTGTTATAAAAACCGGTACTTCTTCATCCTTCAATATATCATATGGCTGGATAATGTCATCTTCTACAGGATCAAATGGATTTTTTATCACAACAAATCCGTTCTTTTCCAGCAGGTCCAGAGCCTCGCTGCTAAGAGGGATACTACCAGAGAACGTATCATAGTTTGATATCTGATCTGCTGGTAGAGGTAATTGGTATTGAGGAACCTGTACATTAATATTCAGTGGCTGTAATGAATAATATTTGATAAATTCGGTATTATCTCCTGTGATACCAGATAGATCGATCAGTTCGGTCTCAATTTGTCCCTGTTGTGTACTATCAGCAGGAGTAGGGTCCTGATCTACACAACCGCTGATGATCAGTGAGAGAGTAATGATTATTAGTAATTCCCGTTTCATATCTTTAATTATGATAATGCTTTGTTCATAAAGGTTTTGACGGGGTGACTGAAGTAAAAGCAGACTACCAGCTAATTGGTCGTGTCCCTGAATTAGTGACAATATTTAAATAGTTTAAATGTAATTCCCTCTTTTGAGGGATATTAATGGATTCAGAACTGGATTTATCAGAATTTTGTTGTTTGAATAAAGATTGCCCTGATTACGGTAAGAAGGGTAAAGGAAATGTAAGGGTCAAAGAGAGATACGGATCGAAAAATCGAGCGCTATTGAGATGCAATACCTGCACACATTGCTTCAGCGAAACCAGAGGCACGATATTTTTTGGACTTAAGACCCCAGATGACGAAATATTTAGAACACTGGCAATGATACCTGAAAAAGGAAGTATACGTGGAACGGCAAGAGCCACAGGATATGATAAAGATACCATATGCAGATGGCTAGACATTGCAGGAGCACATTGCCAAGAAGTTACCGATTACTATTTTCAAGAGCTTGAACTTGGCCAGGTTCAAATAGATGAAATATGGTCATATATAAAAAAAAGGAAAAAAACGTGACTGATGACGATCCTGTTGAATATGGTGATTTTTATACATTAACAGCAATGGAAAGTGATACAAAATTATTTATCAGTCATCATGAAGGAAGTAGAAGTGCAGATGATGCTACAAAATTGTTTAATGATTTAGAAAGTAGACGCTTAACTACATCTCCAATCCCACTGTTCGCCTCAGATGATTGGGATCCCTTTAAAATAGCACTTCTAAATGTTTACGGGAGCCTGGAGCAGCCACCCTATTGTGGTATTGGAAGAAAACCGCATCCTATTTTGGTGCCACCTGAAGATTTGAGGTATGCTCAGGTAATAAAAAAAGTTGCGAAAGGGCAAGTTGTTGAAGAGCTTCAGCGTGTTGTTTTCGGAGATGTCGACGAAATATTAAGGCTTTTTGGGGCAGATTCAGGTGGCTGTATTAACACATCATATATTGAAAGAATCAATCTTACTATCCGAAACTCTCTAGCGAGATTTATACGAAAAGGAATGAATTATAGTAAAAGTGCTATGATGCATTCAAGAGCAATAGACTTCTTCCAAGCATGGTATAATTTTGTTAAGCCGCATAAATCACTGAGATTAAATATCAATTGTGGGAACAAAAGATGGTTGCAAAGGACACCAGCTATGGCTCAGAAACTCACAGACCATATTTGGACATTGAAAGAATTATTAACGTTCAGAGTGCTTGTTCAGTAAATCGGGGACACGACCCTATTATGTATGGTATGGATATTCATCCGGCATTGAACGAAGTTGTGTCAAGGGCATTCAATTCCCTGATGCCAGTTGCCCATTATCATCATATTCTTGAACATCACAATTGAGCAATGATCTCTGTTGAAACAATGGGCAGAACAACGAAATGAAAAGGATGTCAATTAACGTCTTAAGTATCTCCTGTGACATATTGCTCATCCAGGGATAAGAATACCAGGGCCGCTATCATTGATGGAATAAAGGATGCCAGCCCTATACAGGCTGTCCGACAATTACTGCCAGTAATATAATTTCCCCTTCCTTTTCGATTTAGAGGTTTAATTGGCCTTCTTTTTTTCGAAATGTTGAATTAACGGACAGCCTGAAATGTTCCGGGCCTGTATATAGCGATTTAAGGGAAGTATTGTATCCACTTCAAATTAGAGGGAAAAAATAATAGCCACAGAGAACACAGAGGATTTCTTCTCTGTTTCCTCTGTGCTCTCTGTGGCAGATAAATATAAACAATGATTTATACAAATTTTATTACCCTACTTTTTGAAAGGGATACGAAGTATTCCTAATTTCCTCCCATAATTATAAGATGCGCCCGGAAACTAACATGTCACACTAAAAACCCAATCAGATCTTTACCTAATCGTGTCTCTTTTCCCAACTCGGATATTATCTCTTCCTTGGATTTCCCTTCCTTCTTTAACTCTTCAATCCTATCAATTATCTGGGGTTTGATTTCATAGTATTCATTGATGTCCTTCCTATGTCCCCATACATCGCCTTCCAGCAGGGCGATATTCTGCATTTCAAGGAACATTAAAGTTGACTTCGAGATAGTACTTATGTATGAAGTTGGGATGTGGATACCTTCCAGACCGGGACACGTTTTAACCAATGTAAAAATATCTTTGTTTGAAGGTCTGAATGCCATATGGACGATCTCTTCATTTCCAATTGTGGGAATTTCTTCTTTCGAACTTACAACTCTGATTTTCATATATTAACATTCTTCAACAAAAGTATTTAAAAGTACCGGTTTTTTTAAAATTGTGTTATACTAGAAGAAGGAAGCCGTACTAATCATTTTCAGTGCCAATTAATTAATTTAAAGCAATATTTGAGGTATTGGGAGGGGGGAAGGTCTGAGGGGGATAAGAACCGGACCGAAACATCATTTTTAAAATCTGAAAATCTGACAGTTTAAAAAAACCTTGAAATTCCAAAACCTTATATATCGATAGTGCGAAATTGATATTAAGCGAAAATCCATTGGAAAAATAGTCTAATAATACTATAAAATAATTTGATTATTGCGAAATAATACAAATAATACATAGGTGAGGTAATATGGGTTATACATGCATATTTTTCGTAGATTCACGCTGCACAGCAAGTGTAAGTCATTATTTTCCAGATGAGGCACACATTAATAGATATTGCCTTAGCCTGAATGCCCAAAATTGCCCCATCATACTGGTATACGTTACAAGACCTGGCGCATTTTCCGAAGGATGGTAGCACATCAGATATCCATATCTTCCAGCTTTGATTTCAATTCCTTGATCCGGTCCCTCAATGCAGCAGCTTCTTCAAATTCAAGCTGTTTGGCTGCCCCTTGCATCTTAGCTTCCAGGTCGATGATAATATTCAATATCTCTTCTGCTGGTGTATCTTTAAACAGTTCCGCCCCGATCCCTGCCTTCTTACCTGGTACGATGTCAGCCCTGATGGCCTTACTGATAGACCGGGGTGTGATGTGATGCTGCCTGTTATATTCCTTCTGGATTTTTCTACGCCTTTTTGTCTCATCCACTGCCCTTTTAATGGAACCTGTGATATTATCAGCATACAGCACCACCATGCCGTGCACATTCCGGCTGGCACGGCCAATGGTCTGGATCAGGGACCGCTCAGAGCGCAGGAATCCTTCCTTATCAGCATCCAGGATGGCAACCAGGGCCACTTCTGGCAGGTCCAGCCCTTCCCTGAGCAAGTTGATGCCCACCAGCACATCGAACTCTCCCAACCGCAGGTCCCTAATAATCGCTACCCTCTCCAGGGTGTCGATATCAGAGTGCATATACCTGGCCCTGGTATCAAGTTCAAGAAGATACTTGGTCAGGTCTTCTGCCATACGTTTTGTAAGAGTAGTGACCAGAACCCTAAAGCCATTTTCAACAAAACGCCGTATCTCACCTACCAAGTCGTCCACCTGTCCCTCAACCGGCCGTATAACTACTTCCGGGTCCACCAGTCCTGTGGGTCTGATTATCTGCTCCACCACCCGGCTGCTGTGCTTCAGTTCGAAATCACCAGGGGTTGCCGAGACATATACGGACTGCCTGACCCTGTCATGGAACTCATCAATACGCAGCGGCCTGTTGTCATAAGCACTTGGCAGCCTGAAACCGTTGGACACCAGTGTGTCCTTACGGGCGCGGTCCCCGTTATGCATGCCTTTTACCTGGGGCAGGGTGACATGGCTTTCGTCAATAACCAAAATGTAATCGTCAGGGAAGAAATCAAGCAGGGTATAGGGTGGTTCACCAGGGGAGCGATCATCCATATGACGGCTGTAGTTCTCGATACCTTTGCAGTATCCGATCTCCTGCATCATCTCAATATCGAACCTTGTCCGTTGTTCCAGCCGCTGGGCTTCCAGCAGTTTCCCCTGGGAACGAAACATGGCCAGGTTTTCCTCAAGTTCTGCTTCAATTGTAAATATGGCTTTTTCGATGGTCTCCACAGGCATAACATAATGCCTTGCCGGATATATGGCCACGCGTTCAAGTTCGTGCAATGTATAACCTGTAAGCGGGTCGAACTCAGATATCCGTTCCACCTCGTCACCGAACAGTTCGATCCGCACCCCTGAATCGGACATGGCAGGGAAGACCTCAACTGTGTCACCCCTTACCCTGAATACTCCTTGTGTAAAGTCTACATCATTACGTTCGTACTGGATGTCCACCAGTCCACCCTGGATGTCCTTTCTGTCTATGGTCTGTCCCACTTCGATCATTAAGGTCATCTGCCGCCATTCTTTAGGACTGCCCAGGCCATATATGCAGGATACGCTGGCTACCACGATCACATCTTGCCGCTCCATTAGTGACCGTGTGGTGGCCAGCCTGAGCCTGTCGATCTCTTTGTTGATGCTGGCGTCTTTTTCAATATACGTATCAGTGGCAGGTATGTATGCTTCGGGCTGGTAGTAATCGTAATAGCTGACAAAGTATTCTACGGCATTGTCAGGGAAGAATTCCTTGAACTCGCTGTATAGCTGGGCAGCAAGGGTCTTGTTATGGGCGATGACCAGGGTGGGGCGCTGTACCTTTTCGATCATTTTGGCAATGGTGAAGGTCTTGCCTGAACCTGTAACTCCAAGCAGGGTCTGGTGGCGTTTCCCTGCGATGATGCCTTCTGAGAGGGACTTGATGGCAGGACCCTGGTCTCCTGTGGGTCCGAAATCTGATACTACACGAAATTGAGGCATTGGCCAGATGTATGTATGGGAGTAGTATTAAAAGGATGGAGGTATGATGGATTGGACAAATCTGATAAAATGATATATATATGTTGTTGGGATTATTGGACAAAGGTGTTTGTGGTCAAGTTCTCTGCATTGATCCGGCATAAGGTCTATTCAACGCCTCCGTCTTTTAGTATCGGCACCAAGCACATCCATGCCATGAAAGCGTTTTTGAGCGAAAAAAGAACATGCATGGAACTTTATACAAATCAGACATCATATAAAAAGATGAGATTATGGATCTAATAACAGCAGTCATTGCACTTTCCATCACAGGGATGTTGGTCGGGCTTGCCAGCGGGCTGCTCGGTCTTGGTGGGTGTTTTATCATGGTCCCTGTGCTGTACTGGGTCTATACATCTATGGGATTTTCATCTGATATTGCAATTAGGGTAGCTTTCGGGACGAACCTGCTTGTTGTGCTGTCAACAGTGATGAGCAGTGCCTTTGGTCATAATAAGATGGGTACGGTCTGGTGGAGGGCCGCCATCTTTATTGGTATCGCAGGTGCAATCGGAGCAGTGATCGGAGCTACTATAGCTTCACATCTCCCGGCTGAAGTGTTAAAGATAATTTTTGTTCTTGGAATTCTTGCAGGTGCGTTTCGGATGGTCACTATAAAACCACCAAAACCAGGACAAGAGCCGGAGGATAATCCCGCTCTATGGGCTGCATGGGGTTTCCCTATCGGCATTGTTGGCGGTATGATAGGGATCGGTGGAGGTATATTGATGATCCCTGTAATGATACTTGTACTAAAATTTAAAATGCACCAGGCTGTTGGGACATCGGCTGCTATTATGATATTTACCAGTATTGGGGGGGTGTTCGGTTATATTATTAATGGACTTGGAGTTGAGGGGATCCCTCCCCACTCGATCGGATATGTAAACCTGACTTCATGGCTTGTACTCGCAGCTACGAGTGTACCGATGGCACAAGTAGGTGTAATAGTGGCTCATAAGCTGCCAGCAAAGCAGTTGAAGTATATTTTCATTGCTCTAATGATATATATGAGCCTGAAGATGATCGGAGTATTCGGCTGGCTTGGACTGCCGATATAACTCAATTAAAGCTGCTAACTACTCTCCTGAACCCTGCGCCAGCTGGATATGGTCTCAACTACTACAAGAACTGCAAGGATAAGCAGAATGATACTGGTCCCAAAATATTACTGGCAGTAATTGTTAGACAACCTACCTAAACCAAACCTTTATGGATAATCGGTAAATGGTTGTTAATGATGCAAACTGAAATATCTATCATAGTACCCACACTCAACGAAAAAAAATATCTGGATACAACACTTAAAGCACTGGTAAACCAGAATACTAATGTCCCATATGAAATAATTGTTTCAGACGGCGGCAGTGATGATGGCACCATTGGAATTGCAAAACTCTACACTGATAAGGTGATTCACTGCAAAGAGGTTGGTATAGGATATGGCAGACACTTTGGTGCACTAAAGGCATCTGATAGCAGCAAGTACTTTGTGTTTGTTGACTCAGATACGATACTGCCTAGCTATTTTCTTGCTTGGATGTATGACCGGTTCATGAACAACCCTGGTGTTGTTGCCTTTTCGACACATTTCGATTTCTCTGAACAGTCGCAGCAGTTGAAGCTTGCACAACAGGTTTCGAACCATTATTTTGAAATGCGGGACAAATTGTTCACGACAACACTCCCAGGATTCATCACATGCGTGCGCAAAGATTCTTACTTTAAATGTGGAGGCTACCGTAATGTCTTACTTGAAGATGTGGATTTTAGCAGGCGGATCTGCAAGGAAGGTGAATTGAGATATTACAACGATATAACTGTTATAAATTCATCCAGGCGCCTTGAAAATATGGGACTTATTGGAACCATATATTACTATGCCCAACTTGATATTGGAAGAAAAATCGATTCTACAATTGTCGATAAGATTACAAACAAACTCGGTATTGCAGACCTTCGTGAATATATCGGCATACGTGAGTGACCGGACTTAATAAAAATTGTCCCCTCAAAACGCATGCGATATATTGGATCCCAAGTTTGACAGATGGTTGTCTTTTTTAAAGATTATGAAGCTTCCTTGGTCCAAAATTATCCAATTTTGTCAGGAAAAACCGTTTAACAGTTTAAATTTTATCATGAAAATTCTATGAAAACCACTGATTTTAATCAAAATCAGCACCGTACCGAACTCGTAAAAGCCATGGTGGACATAACTAATAAATCCGAACATGCAGCATACTGCTTGATGATTATGATACTTAAAAGATAAAACCTGCCTTAGTGCAGGTTCCCGTCTTCGTTCAACGCACCCAGCATCTCTATGATCGAATACGCAGCGCGGGTTATGCCCATACTCCGGCTATCCGTATCCGTGCCGGCCAGATACAGGTTTTTGATCGGAGTCCTTATATCTGCGATTTTTCCATTAATGGTGACAGCCGCTTTTTCAGGAATTGTGATCTGTTCATGCTGCATTTCAACATGTCTTTCTATGGATGGCAGGGCACGGTAAACAGTATCATACGCCTTCTTTATAACTGAATCTTCTGATTTGTCATCATCCATCACAAACCCGAACCCTACGAGCTGTTTTCCCTTTGGTGCAAGAGATGAGTCGAAATTGCTTATCGGCATTGCCCAGTATGGGGTGTCCTTGAACCATACCTCAGAACCCATATAGTTGAACTCGTCCATCTTCCTGTCAAGACCTAACCAGACGGTCAGGCTCTTGGTCTGGACAATTCCGCCAAGATAGTTAATATAAGATATTGGCAGATCTTCAACAATATCAGGCAGGTTCTTTGCAAAACCTGTATATACCACGAGATCGGCATAGTAAGCCTGGTCCGCTTCTACACCTATGACCCTCCCCTCATTTGTGAGGATGCGTTTTACCTCACACCGGGTCTGCATCTCAACCGTTTCCGGAAGAGAATAGAGAACAGCATTTAACACTGATTTGAGCCCTTTGCGCGGATACCCTTGAGCTTGGGCAGTATCACTATTAGCTGCAAACCTACTGATCGATGCAAGCGAGATTGGAACAGTGCTTTTGATCTGAATTGATGATTCCAGTATCTCTGACAATCTTAACCCCAATGATGTATGAAGATTGGAGCGTAATATGGACTGAAGAATAGATTCAGTATGTTGCGGCATTTCTTTTGGCCCCACAATACTTTCAAACTGCTCCTGTGTGACACTGTCGCGTATGAAACTGCTGCCGGTCAGCATCCTGTGAACAGATGTCTCCTTCATAGATTTTCCTGACAGGAAATATGATATTGCGTTGACAAGATCATATGTATCCTTTGACAGGGTACGCGGCAGTGAATCATACACTGATTGTTTAGAGAGGTCTGTACCAAAAGTTGATAGCGTAAGAGCTTTTGTGGCTGCCTGTGACAGCACAAGCCTGTCTTTTTTTGGAAGAATGTCGTATGTGATAAAATCCTTCAAGTTCGATGGGACCCTCTGGAAACTGTCTTCTGTTCTGATAAAATAATTCCCATAATCCTCAAACACTGGCATGTAATTAAAATAGTTATCCATCAGCCTCTTCAATGGTCCAACTGCAAGATGCGTGATGGCATGGGGACCGGTATCGACCTGATAATCATCCACCATGTAACTATTGCAATTTCCACCTACATGCCCCGTTTTTTCGAGCACCAACACTCTTTTACCATGTTTCGACAGTGTGAGCGCAGCCAGAAGTCCGCTAATCCCCGCACCTACAACTATAACGTCATACTTATTCATTTTTTTATTCCACTTTAATGAGATGTGTCTTGCTCAAATATTTCGGGCACAATGCACCTTATAATTCTATTCTGTTAGTTTCATATGTACGCCCCAAAGGTAAAAGTTGCTTAACTACTTGTCCGTTATTTGGGGTGCACTCCACGATACCGCATAGATTCAATCTTGCTGCCCTCTCTTATTGCAATAAATATCTCCCGAAAATATCTAGATCCTTACGTTATTCTTCGGTTGCATCCTTGAATGTTTGGAAGGTATTTTCCCCCTCTTTTGTGATCTCTATGAATGACGAGCGCCCTTTTCCTTTTTTAACTATCCATTCTTTGTCTTCGAGTTTCTCAAAGTATTGTCTTTTGGCCCTGGCATATCCTTTTTTTGTGACTTCCTTTCGCTTTCCGCTGCCGGATGTGACGTCTTTGAGCAGTTCTTTTTCTTCAAGGGCGAAGATGTAATCTTTTTGTTTAATCCTGCCGCCGTTTTCAAAGAGTACTGCCAGTGCCCTGATTAGGTCATCAGCGGGCGGTTCGATGTTATATACCGGAATCTGTAATATTTCTTTTATGCCGCTTGTGACTCCCTTTATCTCGCCATCAGTGGTCTCGGGGAGTTCGATGTTGTATTCTTCTGCCCGCACGTAGTAGGGAGTGGCACCGTACATAAGGGCGGCAGGTGTGCCAGCTACGGCTGATAGTTTGCTGCCTGATGAGAGGTTTATGTAGACGAAGTTGCCGGCAGATTTCTCACGGCGCACAAGTTCGCAGAATAGGGACATGGTTTTCTGGAAATCCCAGATCGGGCATTCCAGTATTTTGAGTTCTTCTTCAGGGATGAGCCTGGTTATCCTGTGGGTGAGTTCGTTGAGGTAGAGGAGGCCTTGTTTACTCTCTTGCGGGTCTTTTATGAGGTAAACCCTGTCTGCACCGATTTTCTTTACGGCTTGTTCGATGCGGTCTATTTCATAGCCCATGGGAGCGATGTGTACTTTCTTGTGTCCTGTGAGTTCCATGTTTGTCAGGTTTGTAACATTATTTGCGTTACTAATAAATGTGACGGCGGAAAAGTGAAGTATATTGGGGGTGATACTGTGATAGTTATATCTGATGGTTAGAATAATACTTTCACCCTGCTATGATTAAATTTATAATGAATTAGGTGTTTGTCAGTGTGGAGAAAACGCAGATAAACGAGAATAAATTCAACTCCTGCGGAGCTGGGTGCCTGCTGCTGGGGGATGGCGGCGGCGGGGTGGAGAAGTGAATGAATAGAATAGGAAGAGGTGAAGGAAAAAGGTGATTGAAGCAATAAGAAATCTTGGAATTCTAAAAATGATTGATAAGTTAAAAGAGTTCGATCTTAATGCTTTAGAGTCTGTTGATTCATTTCTTGAAGAGAGAGAGAAGGCTATTGAAAGCGGGACTTATGCGCATCTTCAGTTCGAATCACTAAACTCTGAACATATAGGAATTTTCACAATTGATGGAGAAACGATAAAATTTATAACAGAGGAATTAGTCTCAGAGGATAGCTGGAAATACCTGTTCTTAAAAACTGCATCTCAGGGGACGTATATAACGCCAACGTGGAAAGAGAGTCCAAGTAAGCTAAAAAATACCGTCAATAAGTATATCAAAGATTCCGAAGAAAATGATGCAGATTGGCTACAGAACGCCGTTAAAATATTCAAATCTAATGATATTGAGATCGGTGAATTGAAGGAAGATGGAACACTGGAACGAAAACCGTTCTTTGAGACTGTTGAATGGGCAAAGAAAACTAAAAAGGTGAAAGTATTTTCTGTAAGAATCAATGGCAAATACAATGGAGAAATACGAGAACTTCTTGATCTCTGGAGAGAGAAGCCAAAAATCATGTATCAGACGAAGGATGCCACATCATTTAATTTACCTGGTGTACGGTGCAGTTTATGTCATAAAGAGACTGAACTCTTTCCAAATGTTCTTGCTGGCGTCGGGATAAATATCGCCAATGTTGATAAATTTGGATTCTTCCCTGGAGTTACCAGAAGGAATGCGGGTAAAGCGTTCCCTATATGTGCACCATGTGCCGAGGCATTGTATGCTGCAAAGTTTCATGTATTCCAAAACTTGAAGCAAGAGATTTCCGGGCATCGGACTTTGATCATTCCACATTTACTGGAGAGCGAAGATAGGGGTGAGGGTCTAGACATCATCATATCGGAATTGAAGCGATTGATGAGAGATGTGGGCGGTGCAGAACGAACTGAATCTGGAATTTTAAAGGATTTGTCAGAGAACAAAGGAGTATCGACCGTCACTTTCATAATCGGTGATGTGGGTGGGCAGAGTGTAGAGAACATACGAAAAGTCATCCCTGATGTACTTCCATCAAGGCTTTCTGATATTTCGCGGGCAATTGAGAATGTCAATAAAGTGAAAGATGGATATTCTCCAAATCATCCATGGAAGAAATCAAAATATCCGCCTCTAAATGGCAATCTTAGAATAATAAAAGATGTACTCGGATCACCCAAGTATTCACAGCAGAAAGGTGGTGGAGGAAGAAAACCGTTTAAATCATCGTCTGTTGATACACTCAATCTCCTAAGTGCAATATTTCTGAAAAGGACATATCCTCAAAAAGATATTTTATCAGAATTTTCATCAAAACTATCTTATGACTTTTTAGGGGCACTATCGGGCGAAGATAAAAATCAGCCGATCTATTCGATTTGGAATAACATTGCTAACATGGTATATTTACTCTTATTCTTGGATCGACTTGAGGTGATTAGAATGAATTCAGGTAAGAATTTCGTAAATAAATATCTTGAAAGACATGAGGGATTGAAACCTCTGAACAGCTTCTTAAGTACAGAAGCAAAGGGACTGGACACAGAAGAAAAGCAATACGCCTTCTTAGTTGGATTACTGTTTGGTAAACTGATAAGTTTCCAGCAAAGAAGAGGTGTTGCTACCAGTGGCTTAAAATGGCTAAAAGGGCTTCAATTAAGTCCACAGGATCTTAAGGAGATATTTGTCAAGACGCGAGGTAAGCTGGATGACTATAGCACACCCAGAAATGCATGGTCAGACGAGATGAGGGGAGTAGCTGAGGCGATTGGAGCACTCGGTGCAAACATTGGAGATTGGAGCATAAGCAGGAAAGAGATACCTTATTGTTTATGTCTTGGGCAGAGTTTATCTGGATATTATCTGCCCGGTAAAAATGCAGATGAACAATCTGATAATCAATAAGAGGTGAATGAAAAATGAGTGAACCAACTAAAAATAGGAACGAATTTTTATTCCTATATGATATTAAGAATGGCAATCCCAATGGGGACCCAGACGAGAACAGACCCCGGATAGATGATGTAACCAAACGGTGTTATGTAACAGATGTTCGACTGAAGAGGTTTATTAGAGACTATTTGATACAGACTGATGGCGAAGATAAACTACTTGTTACAAAATTAGGAACAAAACGGGCCAATCTTACAGAAAGAGTTAAGGAAAGTCTTAAAGATACGGATAAAAGCAAAATTGAAGGTGAAGAACTACTAAAGACATTATTAGATCGATTTGAAGATTTAAGGATGTTTGGAAGCCCTCTTGCCTTTAAAAGCGCCCCACCTGAATGGGGTGAACGAAGTAGTATCACTGGACCAATTCAGATTAATTTTGGTGAAACATTACATCAAGTCGATGAGGTTACTTTTCATGGATGGAGTTGTATTCCATTTGAACCTGGACAAGAGGGCTCAACTCCAACAACCTACTACGCCATCCCCTATGGACTCATAGCATTCCATGGTATTGCAAATGAGAATGCAGCGAAGACTACCGGACTTTCAGAGGATGACCTAGAAAAGTTCAAGATTGCGCTATGGAAGGGTGTTAGAGAGACTTCTTCGGCTCATACCCGAACGAAGCGAGATCAGCAGCCGAGACTGTTCCTGAACATAGTCTACAAAGAGAAAATTGAGATTGAAGAAAACGGGGATAAAAAAGAAGTTCTAACCGAGTATCACATCGGAGCACTTGAAGAGAAGGTTGTATTGACTCCGACACCAGAGACGAGAGAGGCGATTAATATCAGAACGTTTGATGACTATACGCTTGATTTCAATAGACTAGTGTCAAGTCAATCCTCAAGTGTCGGATAAAGTCGAGATAACTTAATCCTTGCATCATCAGTTGTAAATTGCCAATTAACTTTCGCATTTTTATTATTTCTGTATTTTTGCCATGCCAGTACCTCTTTACTGACAACCTCAATGTCATCGATTCTTCTTTTTAAACACTGCCTTGTGAGCACGTTCAACTCAATTTCAGCCATATTCAACCAACTCCCATGCTTTGGAGTATACACAAACTCGAATCGGTCCAATATTGCCTTTGCTTTATCTGGCTGAAACGTTTCATAGAGCGATCCTGGGACGTGCGTGTTCAGATTGTCCATCACTAACGTTATTTTTTTTGCTGTTTTGTATTTATTCTCAATCTCCTCCAGAAAATAAGCCCAATCCTGCTTGGTTCTTCTTTCTGTGACCTTCACCATGCGCTTTCCTGACAATGGTTCACAGGAGATAAAAACATTGCACATACCGCAACGCCTGTATTCATAATCATGCATGGTTGGATGCCCTGGCGAAGCTGGAATAGGAGTTCTTGTCTCTGCAATCAGCTGCTTTGGGGATTCGTCCATGCATACAACAGGATATCGTGGATCAAATGGACGTTTGTAAACATCCAACACCATTTCCATATTCGCAACAAAGTTACCGTTTTGCTCTGGAGGAATTACCCAACCTTTTTGCTTCCAAGGCTTGATTTCGTTTTTTTTAGGATACCACGTACCGTTTCATGGGAGATGCTATCAATATATTCGAGCTCGACAACCTTGTCAGCTAACAACCTCAAAGACCATCTCGCAAAGCCTTCAGGTGGCTCACTGCAACTCACTGCAACCAAATGAGCTTCAAAATCACCGTCAGCTTTTTTATCGTAGATGCGGTTTCTCTTTCTTCCGTTGAGTGCAACCTCGATACTTTCCGAGACAAATCGTTCCTTCACCCGGTCGATCTTTCTCATACTTATGTTCAGTATCTGGGCAATTTCTTCATTGGTCGAACGTTTTGTCTGGTATTCACCCTCATCACACCCAAGTAGAATCAGGGCGTTAAGAATTTTCTGTGATTTATGTTTTCCTTTTGAAGTAAGTGTGCTAAGAGTTTCACGTTCATCTTTAGTAAGTGTCACTATGTATTTCTTCATATTTATTCCCCTCAAGTTGAATATGGGGGATATATGATATATACTTTACAACATTATAGAGTTGACTTTACACTAGTCACTGCCATCACGAAAGCAAAATCCAAGATAGAGCGGATAGAATACTGTCTCGCTCCAGAATTTACAGAGCTCTATGGGACTACATTGATTTCTAAATTAAAGACTTTGTTGACTGAAGTTGAAGTGAAAGACCTTGATATCGATAGATTGGCTTTGATGAAGGATTAATATGGACTCATTTCCGATTGTGGTTTTTAAATATCGTGGAAGATATGGGCACTTTCGCAGACCGTATACTAATGTATCCTCACTATCTTACCCATTTCCGCCAAGAACGGCTGTTGCCGGACTATTGGGGGCAATTCTTGGAGTAAAAAAAGAGGATGTTGCTAAAACCTTCAATGAAGATAATGCGCAAATTGCGGTTGAGATGGATGCCGAGGTCAAAACAATCACGCATGTAACCAACTTCAGGCAGGATGGTCCAGGAGATGTTAATTACTCAATCAAACGTCCAAAAAAGGACTGGAAATCCAAACCACTGAAGAATGTGCCCGCTCAGAATGTATCTACTCAGATACCAATGGAACTCCTGCGAAATCCATCATATCTTATCTATGCCAATCTAAACAGCGGTATGGATAAATTGATATCTCGCATCAAGACGGAGCGGTATGTGTACACGCCATGTATGGGGCTCTCAGAATTTCTTGTGGAAGTTGAATATATATCTGTTGGAATGGCAGAACCACTGGAGCCGGGTGAGTTTGATTTATCGACTGTGGTTTGCAAGGACGACTGCGCTCTCGTACTGGATCATTTAAAGCCGGGAGAAGGGCACAACATTCATGAATTGAAAGTCCCCCATCTCGGGACGGCACAGAGAACCTTCACCTACAGACGATATCTGGTGGATATGACATCAAAACCACTGCCAGTCCGTATGAACGAGAGGGCGTATCAGTATGAGGACAAAATCATCGCCTTTCTGTGAGATGCATGTGGATCATAAACTTATATCGCATTCACTGGACCACTCCCTTACGCTGGAGGACCATATTTATCAGGTCTGTAAAGCCGCTAAATATCTTGTTTCTCAAAAATCACTGAATTTCAATGGCATTTCTAAGGAACGGGTTGTGGAGTTGTGCACTTTGACCGCACTCTGCCATGACTTTGGTAAGAGCACGGCATTCTTTCAGGAATATATCCAGAACAAGAGGGATGGCACAGAATATGAAGGAAATACGAAAGATAAGTCGCATTCCTCAATTTCCGCTTTCTTTGGCTGGCATATAACCGAAAAATGGATATCAAGAAACGACCGACTTGCTGAACACTGGAAATCGTTCCTGCCGTTCGCTGTCTTTCTAGCTATCGATGGACATCACGGGAGATATAAGAGTATAGAAGATGTATTGAAGAGCATTGATGAAAATTATAATCTGTTGGAAAGACAGGTCGATAGAATTCAACCGGAGATATACGAGTATGAATCGTCTGGTTTTAAACTCTCTGATGGTAAGGATTTCAATATTGGCACAATCGATTCCATATATGGTAAGATTAGAAAGCTGAATAGAAAATACAGGAAGATTAACCTTGAGTCTCAGATAGAACATAGAATTCTGGCGTTATTTCTGTATTCCATTCTTTTAGAGTCAGATAAGGCATATCTTGCTTCAGATAATCCTAAACAGTATGAAAGAGATCCAATTGACATTCCTGACGATCTTGTGGATCGATATCTCAAAACACTGGGCACGGATGGAGATATAAATGCGGAGCGAAGAAGGGCGTATGAAGAAACCATCTCTAACGTGATTAAATTTCCGTTGACTGAAAGGATTCATTCGATCACTCTTCCAACAGGACTGGGGAAGACATTGTTATCAGCATCATGGGTATTGAAGCTTCGAAAAAGAATCGAAAATGAAGAGGGGATTGTACCAAAAATCATTGTTTCACTTCCATTTCTCTCAATCATTGAGCAAACTGATGATGTTTACAAAAAGTTTCTTGACCCTCTTTATGAAAAATATGAAGATCGGCTGTATATGCCAAGATACTCAATATCTGATTTTAAATACCGAAACGGTGTCGATGATGAAGAACGAAGTGATAACTCGGTTGATTTTTTCTTAAACATCTGGAACTCTGAAATTATTGTGTCAACGTTTGACCAATTGTTATACTCTTTGTTTTCATTGAAATCAAAACATCTTATGCGTTTTCACAATCTATTCAATGCAATAATAGTATTTGATGAAATACAAGCACTACCATCAGATTTGTGGAAACCATTTGAGTACTTCTTTAAGAAATTATCAGAGGTTGGGTGTACGAATATTTTATTGATGTCTGCCACACAACCAGGATTTTTCCCGGACGCAATAGAACGAGTTCCGCAGCATGAGGACTATTTTGAAAGTCGTGAACGGGTAAATCTTCATTTAAGACCAGAAAAAAGACCATTTGAAAGTTTTATAGAGAATCTGCCATATCTTCTGGATGAACACTCTAATGAATCATTGATGATCGTAATGAACACACGAGATTCCAGCAAGTCGGTTTTTAAAAAAATAGGGGAGATGATTGATGAAAGAACGGTTCTTGAAAAACCACTGATATACTTATCGTCTCTTGTTACTCCTTCACAGAGAACAAAACGGATTTTGGATATCAAACGATGTATCGAAAAAGGATTAAATCCAGTTATTGTGACGACCCAGTGTATCGAAGCTGGTGTAGATATCGATGTTAACCATATTATACGGGATTGGGCTCCGCTGGATTCCATCTTTCAAGTCTGCGGCAGATGCAATCGTAATGGACAAAAAGGGATAGGAGGTGTTGAGATTGTTAAACTCATGTCAGATAAGGGGCGGATTTTCTCCAATATGGTTTATGATGATGTCCTCTTAGATTGCACAGAGTTTAGCATGAGTGGAAATATTGAAATTCCAGAGGAACAGTTTTACCGTCTTGGATCTCGTTATTTCGAAAAGGTGAGAGGGCGATTAGGGAAATCAATGGAGATTGTGAAAGCTTATGTGCAGTACACTCACAAATATGACGAAGGCGGTAAAGAAACGATTGTAAATATCAAAAAGCTATTGCGGGGAGACGAACGTCAAGAACAATTCATAATTTCATCTTTGGATGAAGATTTGCCAAACGATATTAAAGAAGCGTTGGAAATAAAGGATCGGTGGAAGAGACGTTATGCAGTAAGAAGTCTCAGCAAACGTATAGCCGCTAATTCTGTAAGTATACGATTTGAAAAATGGATGCCTGTTAGACCTGAAGATCTGACTACATATAAGATTGGTAATTTCAGAATCCTTGATAAGCAATTCTATGATGAAGAAGGTGTGGGGCTTGGTGTCGATCTTAAAAATCCGATTGGCGGAACTATAATCTGTTAGGACTATCTTATGTACCTTAAAACCTTCACCCTAACCCTCACCTCCACCCGCCCCATCCACGCCTCAGCCTCCCAGCTCCGCGGCTTCTTCGCAACCAAGTTCAACGAATACACCCTCCTCCACCAGCACCACACCGACCGCCTCATCTACCGCTACCCCCTCGTCCAGTACAAAATAATAGACGGTACACCCACCGTCATCGGCATCAACGAGGGCGCCGAGGTCCTGAAAGAAATATATGACCAGTATGACGAAATAAACCTGAACGGTAATATCTATGAGATCATGGAGCGGGGCATCTCGGTCAGGAACCAGGAGTTCGGCCTGGCTGACAAGATGCACCATTACCGCTTCGCTACACCATGGTTCGCCCTCAACCAGGAGAACTACAAACGGTTCTACCTGGCCGGCGGCAGAGCCGAACGAAACGAACTGCTGAGTAAAACCCTCACCGGAAACATACTCTCAATGTCCAAATCACTGGACTACCAGGTCCCTGAAAGGATAAACTGCGCGACAGATGTTAGGATACGCAAAGGCAGGCAGAAGGACACCAACATAATGACATTTACCGGGACCTTTTCGGTTAATTTCCTCATTCCTGAGTATCTCGGTTTGGGCAAATCGGTATCCAGGGGGTTCGGGGCTGTGGAGGCGCGGCAGTGAACATTTGTATCCGGTGGCACCCACCGAAACAATAATATGCACCATAGTTATCATATATGATAACTATGGTGGTTAAATATGTCAGAGAAACTTCAATTGCTAAACAAACTTGCAGGCAAGCGCAACACATTCAGCTTTAAAGAAGCACAAAAAATCAGCAACCTTAGCCCGAGCAGCCTGAAAGTCCTGCTGTCCCGCATGGAAAAAGAAGGATGGGTCGAACGGATAGAAAAAGGCAAATATCTTATAATCCCCCTGGGCGAAGAAAAGGGCAGATACACTATAAATGAATTCGTGATCGGATATGAGTTAGTTAAAAATGCGGGAATTGCCTACTGGAGTGCCCTCAACTACCACGGGTTCACCGAACAGATACCAAACACAGTCTTTATCCAGACCACATCAAGAAAAAAAGAACTAAAAATTGAGATATTTGGCGTCAGGTACCGGATAGTCAGGATAACTGAAAAAAAGTTCTTCGGCCTGCAGAAAATATGGATCGATGATGCAGAAGTCCGGATAACAGACCCTGAAAAAACTATAGCAGACTGCCTTGACAAACCCCAATATTGCGGCGGTATTGTGGAAGTTGTCAAAGCACTGCAAAATGAAGATGAAATTGACCTGGACAAAGTCATAGAATATGCAATAAGGATGGAGAATTCTGCAATCCTGAAAAGACTCGGCAGTCTTTGTGACAGACTGGCGATACCGGTAAAAATACCGCAGGACTATCTGGCCAAAGGCTACCCCCTGCTTGACCCGTCAATTCACAAAAAAGGAAACACAAACCGGAAATGGAAAATAATTGAAAATGTGGATGAGAAAATAATTGGTACATTAGAATGATCCGTGCAAACGAGATAAGGGAAACTGCAAGAGAACATGGAGTTCCGGAAACCACAATAGAAAAAGACTACTGTATCAGCTGGATACTGAACAGTTTGTATCAACACCCTAACTCTTTTGCGTTAAAGGGTGGAACCGGAATAAGAAAATTGTATGTCAGCAATTACCGTTTCTCAGAAGACCTGGATTTTACCATAGTAAAAAACATAGGCAAAGATGAGATTGAAGAAAATATAAGAACATCCATAAGAACAGCCAGACAGGACTGCGGCATTGAATTTTTAGACGAAATAAAATTCAGGCAAAATGTGAACGGATATAAGGTTGACATTTACTTCAGGATTTTAAGACAGACCGGGAATCCCCTGAGAATAAAACTTGATCTGACAAGACCTGAACGGGAAAAAATGGTTTTACCACTTCAGAAAATGCCGGTTCTGCACCCATATTCCGACAATTGCTCCGCTATTGTGATTGCATATTCCATCCATGAAATAATCGCTGAGAAAATACGTTCGATATTCGAGCGAACAAGACCGAGGGACCTTTACGACCTGTGGTTTTTCACAGAACATTTTGATATAAGGCAGGCACTGGAGATCCTGCCAGAAAAATGCGAGTTAAAAGCGGTTAAAACGGACATTAGATCTGTAATTGAACGAAAAGATGATTTTTCATCAGCCTGGGATAATTCACTGGGTCATCAATTAAAGAACCTGCCTGATTTTGATCCGTTATTTTATCAGGTTCTGGAGCAGTTGGAAATAATCGATAGTATACGAAAAAAATAACAAAGTCTGTGATATTATGCAACTTGTACTCAACACCCGCGGTTCATTCCTTAAAAAGAACAAGAACTGCTTCCTTGTAAAGACGGATGACAAATCCTTCGAAGTATCGGCAGATAAAGTAGACTCCATCCTGATCACTACATCAGCCACTATCACCACCGATGCCGTAAAATTCGCAGTGGAGAACAACGTCGATATTGTGTTCTTAGACCACTTTGGTGACCCGTTCGGCAGGGTGTGGCATTCCAAGCTGGGCAGTACGGTGCTTATACGCCGCCGCCAGCTTGAGATATCTGACCAGCCTGCCGGATTTGAAATGGCAAAGGGATGGATACTTATAAAAATTGACAACCAGATCAATTTCCTTAAGGACCTGAAAAAGAACCGGCCTGGGATGAAGGATGAACTGCATGAATATATTTCTGATATTGAAGTATTCAGGGACGACCTGGCTGTTATGAATGGCACACTTGATGAGCTGCGGGGGCGGGTCATGGGACTGGAAGGTATAGCTTCCAGGACGTACTTTGCAGCTCTTAGCGCTATCATGCCTGATAAATGGAAGTTTGCGGGCAGGAGCCGCAACCCGGCTGTGGATGAATTCAACTGTCTGTTGAACTATGGATATGGTGTATTATATTCCATGGTTGAGAAAGGATGTATTATCGCAGGGCTGGACCCCTATGTCGGTTTTATGCACACTGATAATTATAATAAGAAATCACTTGTCTTTGACCTGATAGAGATGTACCGGAATTACGTTGATAGAAGTGTTGTTAACCTGTTTTCGAAAAAACAGGTCAAAGAAGATTATTTTGACAGCATCCCTAATGGGTTGACGCTCAACAAGGAAGGAAAGGCATTGCTGATCCAGTCCGTAAATGAGATGTTTGACAGGAATATCAGTTACCACGGCAGGAATATCAAAACCAGGAATACGATCCAGTACGACTGCCATAGGATCGCCAACAGTCTGATCAAATAGGGGTGAATATGTATGTTGGTTTGGGTTATCTATGATATAACGGAGAATAAGATTCGAAAGAGGGTAAGTGATTCATGCAAAAACTACGGGCTTTATAGGGTGCAGAAAAGTGTTTTTCTTGGCGACTTAAATTCAAACCAGCGGGATTCATTGGCATTGCAATGCGAAGATTTGATCTACCCTGATGTTGATTCGGTTTATTTTTTCCCTATGGATGAGCAGTCGTTCAAGCAGGTGAAATTGATTGGCCAGGCCTTTGATAAAGACCTTGTCAGTGATGAAGTGGTTACAATGTTCTTTTGAGGCGGTTATGGAAGATACAGATACGATCATTACAATATCGGATGTGCTGGAATACCTGTTCTGTCCGCGATTTACTTACTTTATGTATTGTCTTGATATCCCGCAGCATGAGGAGCAGCGGTTCAAGGTGTTGAAAGGGCGGGAAGTGCATGAGACAAGGAGGATGACAAATGCTGAGTATGTGAGGAAAAAGCTTGATTGCATTGAGAAGGAGCGCAGTGTCTTTATTGCATCAAGGAAAAACCATATTAAAGGTATTGTGGATGAGGTGCTGCTGCTGGAAGATGGGACGGCTGCTCCGCTGGAGTATAAGTATGCCGAGTATAAGGATAAGATTTTTAAGACATACAGGTACCAGCTTGTGCTGCATGGAATGATGATACGGGAAAACTATGGGATGGAAGTGAATAGGGGGTATATCTGTTATATCAGGAGCAATAATCTTGTAAAGCAGGTTGATTTTACGCCATCTGATTTTCAAAAGGGGATTGAGATCATTGAGAGCGTAATTGATATTATCAATAAGGGTGTATTTCCTAAAACATCAAGGAATTTAAGGAAATGTGTTGATTGTTGTTACAGGAATATCTGTGTTTGACCATTTTTTTCTTGTCTTTATATGGGGTTTGATAGAAGTACAGCAAGATTTTTATGCTTGAAAAACAAGGTAATATTGGCAATATTTTGCCGAAATCAGGGCAAAATGTGTAGTGTCGCAGACCAACATCCACTAAAACAAGGATTGAAACGAAGATTGGATACTGAGATATATGATTAAATCATAATGGTCGCAGACCAACATCCACTAAAACAAGGATTGAAACAAAACAGCACCGGAAGCCCCCAAATTTCCAGGCATAGGGTCGCAGACCAACATCCACTAAAACAAGGATTGAAACTTGTTCGCACTCATTGGAGGAAGTTGCTTGCGTGGTCGCAGACCAACATCCACTAAAACAAGGATTGAAACTTGTCATATATATACAGGTCAACGTTCTCAGCCGGTCGTCGCAGACCAACATCCACTAAAACAAGGATTGAAACTCAAGTGATTGTCCCTTATTCCTTGTGTCTTATGGGCTGTCGCAGACCAACATCCACTAAAACAAGGATTGAAACTTATATATATATAGGCGGCCGTCTGCTACTGGTTTCGTCGCAGACCAACATCCACTAAAACAAGGATTGAAACTCCATTGTCTACGCCTCCGAGGTATACTTTGTATAGTCGCAGACCAACATCCACTAAAACAAGGATTGAAACTACTATCCGCGTCTGTGTCATCGGTGTGCTTAACAAGTCGCAGACCAACATCCACTAAAACAAGGATTGAAACTTAGAAAAGTATTTCGGAGTTAAAATATTATGAATAAAAGTCGCAGACCAACATCCACTAAAACAAGGATTGAAACATGACTGTTGCTTTAATTGCAATCATAGCAATAATGTCGCAGACCAACATCCACTAAAACAAGGATTGAAATTTGATGCAATATCGACTATGTTAGAACCAGTATATCGAGATTTGAGAAGAAAATTATACTTTATGTACCATAAAAAAGAAGTCTCAAGCCCGCCTATTTCTTAGCAGCCTCAAGCTCTTCCATCAACATCTTCTCGTACTTATCAGCAGTACTTGGTTTTTTAGATGCAGGTTTCATCCTCTTGCGCCCTACCTTCTTCGCAGGTGCCTCAGGCGCAGTCCCTGGTTTCGCCTTAAACTTGATCTTCTCCTTTACACCGAACAACTGCTGGTCAGCAAAAATAAGCAGCACACCGATACACATCATGGCTGAACCGATCCACACAGCACTGATAAGCGGAATCTCCTTGATCACGAAATTATATCCGTCACCTATCCGGCCGCCGTACTTCACATGATAGGTCTTGAACAGCTGTTCGTCATCCATGATATTTGTCCACTCCACCCTCTCGAAAGTGCCATCCAGATCCCCATCATTAAGCTCGATCCAGAAAAGTGCCGCACCTGTCGATATCTTCTTACTGTCCCTGTAGAGATTGATGTAGAAAACATTCTTTGTCAGGCCTTCCACCATCCTGTCACTGGTGCTCACGGTATGTATTGCATTCCCATTGTTAAGTACAAGCTCAAGCCCAAGAGGATTGTCCCTGTAATCCTTAATAGTACCATAATCGTCAAGTGACCCTGTGCTGACGTACTGTATCTCACCCAACTCAGAGTCAGTATAATTCATCCTGTAGGTCACGTCAAAGGACTGGCTAACAATAACCCCAAGCAGCAGCAGGATCGTACCCAGGTGTATCAGGGTTATACCTGCGGGCTTAATCAATCGTTTACTGTCCTTTGTAACCTTGACATCCAGCACGAACCTGTACACAATAGCTGCCAGTGCGAACAGGAAGATAGGCGCGTAGCTAAGCAGCGACAGGCTGCCCAGCATCTGCGTGATACCCGAAGCAGACTTAAAGAACGGGCTGGAAGGGTTTATCACGTAATATTCAGGTCCGGGGACAATGAATGCAAAGATTATACTGAGCAATAATATAACAGCCGCGACAATAAGATACTTCTGTGCCCCTATTTTCTTTACAATAGGCTTATACGGCAGACACACACCGATAATAAGCATCAGCAGCATAGTGAACGGGTACGCCAGCGTATTAAAAAATTCCCTATCTGTGGGATTGGCGTTTACGTGCATCACCAGCTTGGAATAGATCGGTGCCGTAATGCCAAAGAAGGAAATAAAGGCGAGGACAATAAATACGATGGCTGTCAGGTCGAACATGTGGGACAGGGTGAACAGTGTTCCTCCTCCCCCTTCTTCATCCTTTGCATCCTTGATCTTCATAAAAGACAGGTATAATACAACAGCCAGCAGCAGGATAGTTGACCAGAAGAATATACTGGCACTGGGCAGCGCACCCACATCATGTGTGGATGAGACAGCACCGCTACGGGCCACCCAGCCTGCATAGAGTGTTGTGATAAAAGTAAGTGTACCGAACAGGGGGGTGAGCACCTCATACTCGCTACCGGTCCTGTACTTGTATGCCATGTGCATGTACATGGTGGTTATCATCCACACAATGAATGGTGTGGTCTCATAAGGGTCCCATGCCCAAATATTGCCAGTGCCTGATAGTGTACCCCACTGGGCAAGCTTGTATATCCAGGCACCACCGAGTATCAGGGTAAGGGACATGGAGAACCATGAGAAACGTATCCACTGGCGCTGCACTTTCTCCCATTGCTTGCCTACGCCACTTGTTATCATGTAGGACAGGGCAGCAGCAAATGGTATCAGTGTGGTGGCGTATGCCACGAACTGGGACGGCGGGTGTATGGCCATTATGGGGTCCTTCAATATGGGACGCAATCCAGCACCCTCGGACATTGCATAGTCCACTGGGATATTATACTGGCTGCCCCAGAGATCGAACCAGGTCTGGAAGGGGTACATACTTGACTTGTAAGCGATCACGTAGGTGAACATGGCACCCACAGCCAGCATTATGATCAGCATGCGCCTGAAGAACCTGGAATCCGTGTCATATCGTTCGCTTATCCATAATATTTGTAAAAATACAAGTGCAGTCCAGAACAGCATCGCACCGTCCTGCACCGCAATAGTAGCTACCAGTTGATATATTGGACTTAGTAACGTAGATGAGTTCTGGGAAACATAGGTGAACCTGAAATCAGAACTGAGGAAATAATAGATCAACAGCAGCATGGTCAGGACTGATAACAGGGCCGATATCCGGATGGTCCACCTGGCCGAAACTGTTATTTCCTTTACCCCTGAATATTCACGGTACAATAGCAGCACTATGGATAATAGACTAAATAGAAGTGTACTATTAAGAAGTAGTGTTCCTAAATTTGTCATTTAAATCTTACCTGTTTTTTTAACGTATAGGAAATTATAAACACATTTCGATATCGATATAGGTAATTTGTGTATCCCTTTCAAAAAGTAGGGTAATATCATTTGTATAAATCATTGTTTATATTTATCTGCCACAGAGAGCACAGAGGACACAGAGAAAAAATCCTCTGTGATCTCTGTGGCTATTATTTTTGCCCTCTTATTTGAAGTGGATACTAATTTGTTTTAATTTCAATCATATCTTTTGACAGGATTGACAGGATTGACAGGATTGGATTGTATCCTGTCAATCGTGTTTATCCTGTCTGAAATTTTCATTTTCTTGAAAATTCCACGCTCGATGACAATCACATAGGATTTATAGTATTTCAATCTTTTTAGGAATGCCACCATCATGCAAAACACGACAAGTTTAAATTTCTATAGTTTCAATTGCAGAGGGGTTGATTATTTGAAAGTATTCAAATGTAAGATATGCCAGGAAGGTTATCTGGGGGATGCACCGCCGACCCACTGTCCGTTCTGCGGTGCCCACCAGCAGTATATGATCGAAGCCAGGGACTTTAAACTGCCGGAATACACCTTGACCGATGTATCCCGCAGGAACCTGGAAGAAGCACTGGATCTGGAGGTCAGCAATGCAGAATTCTATTTCTGTGCAGCGGACAGGGCAGATAATGTGGCCGATGCCACCATGTTCAAGCGTTTAGGCAAGGTAGAGTCCGAACATGCCTCCACAATTGTCAAGGAATTGAAAAAACAGTCCCCTGATATCAGCAGGGACAGGGACATGTGCAGTAACATGAACCTGGACAACCTGGAAGAATCCAACCAGCGGGAGACCAATGCGATCCGCCATTATACCCGGTTTTTGGGCGAGGCAACTGAAGATAGGATAAAAGAGATATTCACTGCTATTATAGAGATCGAAAAAGATCACCTGAGCCTTACAGATGGCAGGTTTTAGAGTTGGGAAAGATCCCAACTCAATATTATTTCTTCAATTTTTTAAACACATACCCGGTAAGCACCAGACTCAGGATTGCACTCAAAGCCGCGAATCCCGGTACCTCTGTTTCTGTTGTTTCCGGTGTTTCTGTTGTTGTCGGTACTTCATCCGCTTCATCTGATTCGACCACGATGTCAATGGTATGTTCAGAGAATTCAGGTATATACATCATGACCTGTGCCTGTTCCCTTGTCTGCTGGGATATCCAGCATGTGGCCGTGGTAGCATTGAAGACCAGCTCGGGATCGTTTACACATGCCATGGGAGTACCATCGTAGTGAATCCCAATCCTGTCCATTTCCCGAAGCATCAGGGATGTATTGTCCAGGTTGAAGGCCATTATCCTACCTGCCGGGTCAGTGCTATTGACCCGCAATCGTATCATATCCTGTGTCATTGACTGCATCTCTACGTGCATCTCTTCAGCATAATTTACAACACTCATCGAACCACCCTTGCCCAGACTGACCTCTGCACCTACCCGGTTTTTAGCCACCTCCCTGGCAAACATCCCGTGTACATTATCCAGGCCCTGCCCATGCATATTCACAGGTACTGCCCGCACCACAACAGAACTGTCTGCTTGTGAAGTGATGGATATCGGGCCATTGTCCCCTGAAATATCAATTGTATCAGCGGAGGCAGAGATTATATAGACCACGATATCAGAATCTTCAACTGCGATCGTAACAATATTCTCTTCTTCCGATACGGTAGTTCCTTCTGCAAGATCGAAATAGACAGTATATTCACTGGAACTGAACACATTGATCACAGCAGCCGGATTATCATGTACCTGGATGAATGTGGTCCCGTCTGTATCTGCTATTGTGGTCATGGCCCCTCTGATCTGGGTGCTGTCATACTCAAACCCGTCCACAGCGATCGAATCGAATATTTCCACACCGGCAATGCCGTACTTAGTAATAGCACCTGTCTCGTTATCCACATCAAAGGTGATATACTGGCCGTATAAACATGCGCCACTGCGCATGAATCCCATACCCTGCATACCTGCATCATGGCGGATCGCTTGCCCCGCCCCCATCATATCGCCAGCACTAAAACTATCATCAGATGGACGCCCCATACCGTCATTCATCGGCCCACCCATCTGGCACAGACCGGAATTGATCATAAGCACGACCATTAGAACTGATACACTGATCATTATCAAGTATTTTAATTTCATATACTGCCTCCCATTTTACTTGGTTTTCACCTGATTACAAGATGTATTGGATGAAATATTAATTTTTCCTCATACCCGGGCTTATCCGTTAGACTTATAGGTAACAAGTTATATTCAGATAGTCGCAGCCCGGTAGTGTAGCGGTCAATCATTGGGGGCCCTGGATCCCCGGACCTCGGTTCGAATCCGTGCCGGGCTACCATACAATTCTTTGGTGCCTATCAAATGACGGTAACAAAAGGGCAGGACATGGTCTCAATCGTCATACCTGCCTATAATGAAGAAAAACGCATTTTAGGTACACTAGAAGAACTATCCCGTTTCTTTTCAAAAACCCCACACGAGATACTGGTGGTAATGGATGGGTGCACAGACACCACCCCTGAACTTGTTGCAGAATTTAGCAAGGGCCATCCTGCTGTCAGGTCAGTATCCCATCCCGCCAGGCTTGGCAAAGGCGGCGGCATACTGCTCGGCATTTCCAGGGCCAGGGGAAATATTATTGCAGTGGTGGATGCGGACTGTGCCGTTCCCCCACATGATGTAGGTAAGATGGTGGACATGGTCCCGGATGGCATTGACTGCGTGATCTCATCACGGTACCTGCCCGAGTCAGTGATACACACCCACCAGCCCCCGCACAGGGTACTTGCCAGCCGGTGTTTCAATGCAATGGTCAGGCTGTTGTTCGGACTGCCCTATAAGGATACCCAGTGTGGCTGCAAGGTACTAAATGCACAGGCAGCCCACCAGGTGGCCGGTGATATCCAGACCCACAACTATGCCTTTGACGTGGAACTGCTCTGGCGCATCAGGGACAGGGGATATACTACAGTGGAAGTGCCAGTGGAATGGCGGCATACCGAAGGTTCCAAGCTTGACCTGAAAAAAGTAATACCCCAGATGTTTGCAGCCGTGGTCAGGTTGAGATTGAAAAAGTAAGGTCAGACCGACCAGCTGTGACTTACCATCCGGCATATCTCCTGTATCAGGGAATGGTCCCAGGACTGCCGGTATACGAAAGTGAACTCTGCACCAGGGTTGTGCTCGATCAGCTTTTTAGTGTTCTCAAGGGCACAGGTAAGGGATTCGTGGTCCGGCACATTTGCAACCTCGGCATTAAAGGGATATGTCTCTTTCAATTCCAGGGGGTATGCACCGAACGGAGGTTTGAAGTGCAGTACATTGTCGTATTCTGATTCATGCCTGACCCGGCCCCCCGGACGTATCAATACCGTCCCCTCCAGTTCCAAACGTTCCAGCCTGGTATTCCACCGGATGACCTCGGGTCTTTTTGTGGATTCTGGACCGCAGTAAAAGTACGTGGATTTTGAGGATGGGTCGAACTGCTCTATCCAGTCAGCATATGTCACTGCCCGCTTCAGCCCATCAAGCATCCTGGGGTGGATGCGGGCCCGTCTTTCTACAAGTTCCCAGAGGTTGCCCTCACGCAGTGCCTGCTTAACCAGCCTTATCTCAGCGAAGGTAGCGTACAGGTTATGCCGGGCCAGCAGTTCCTGCCTGTCAGGGCTGGCCGCGATCTCGCCAGCGGTATGGCCAGTGCATACCGGACACGAGCAGGGAAGATATTCCATGTCCTTGATATGGTATGTACCCTCTGCACTCAGGTACCTGCCGTCCTTTGCATACAGGGCATAGGCTGCGGAATCGAACAGGTCACAGCCAAGTGCCACTGCCAGTGCGAACACCATTGGATGGCCTGCACCGAAAAGATGCACGGGAACTGATGAGGGCAGCCCTTTCTTTGCACTCACTATCACGTCTACCAGATCAGCATAGCGGTATGATTCCATCAGCGGTACTACCGCACCTATGGGATAGATATCAAAACCAGCCACTCCCAGTTCCCTGCCTGCCTGCTCGCGCAGGTCCTGGTAAATGCCGCCCTGTACAGGGGCTGCCAGCAGCATCGGGCTGTCCTTGTTTTGTTCCAGGGCTTCCATAAGCCTCTGGTTTGTTATAGTAAGTTCACTCTTTGCCGCATCCCGGTCGGCAGAAGGCGGCGTTGGAATATCCAGTGGCACGCCGATGTCTGTACCGATATCCTGCTGGAACTTGATTATCTGTGCATTATCCACTTCAATATCGCCATACACACTCAACTGGAATGAACCGCTGTCAGTCATGATGGGGCCGTCAAATTCCAGCAGGCTGTGCAGCCCGGCTGATAGTGCCTGCTCTTTTAGTTCCTGGTTGCGGTAGATGATATATGAGTTCGTAATAACCATCTGTGCACCAAAACCCGGCATCTCTTTTGCCGGGATGGTCTGGATATTAGGATTGATGACGGGCATGATAGTGGGCGTCTCAACCGTGCCGTGAGGTGTGGCCAGGCGCCCTATCCTGCCTGCAGAATCCTTGTGTGTGATCTCGAAGATATCGGGCATGTTTTATCCTATCCTGTTGTGTTCTGTCAAGTTCTGTTCTATTTTATCCTGTCTATCCGTATCCACTTCAAAAAGTATGGTCAAATGCAAGATTAATGTAGACACAGATTTCACAGATTACACTGATTTTCACAACCACTATCAATCTGTGTAATCAGTGTAATCTGTGTCTCAAAATTCAGAGCACTATGATCAATTACCATTTAATTTGAAGGGGATACGTTTATCCTATCTTACCCTGTCCAGTCCTATTTACCCATTTAAAAGGTCTGCTGCTCTTACAAGTGGCAGCAATTCCACATCCATATCTTCCAGTCCTGCTGATGCGCCTTCTTCCCTGTCCACTACTGTAATTACCATATTCACAACCGACCCCGCACCCTTAAGGTCCTTAATGGCCTCGATCACAGAACCGCCGGTCGTGGTCACATCCTCAAGCATAAGCAACTCCCTGCCTGCCACATTCCCAATAAACCGCCCGCCAGTGCCGTATTCTTTCAAGGATTTCCTGATAATCACCAGGGGCAGGCCTGATTTCAGTGAAACTGCGGTTGCAAGGGGAATGCCTCCCACTGCAACACCACCGATGGCCTCTGCACAGATATCTCGCTCCTTCATGATGCCGGCGATACGGTTTGCAATCAGTTCCAGTGTGGCAGGGTCGGTGATGGCCTTCTTGATGTCAACATAATACGTACTCTTCCTGCCGGATGCCAGTGTAAAGTCCCCGAACTTTACTGCACCGCAGTTCTTTAATGCCTGAATCAGTTTTTTATCCATTCTTTTCACTACCAGGGTTCTTTCTTGACCTTAATGAGGTATCCCAATATGTTCGTGGCCAGGTGCAGCAAGGGCGTGGCCACCAGTACTGTAACTATAATCCAGAAGCTGAAATAGGTGTTGAACCAGTGTGCCGCAAATATGTATGTCAGCACCCAGGCACCCAGTACAAAATCAAGCTGGTCCGCCACTGGGAACATGGCACCCCGTTCAAGGTCCAGACGCCGCTTGATAAAACTCTCACCACTATCACCAAGAAGCGAACCAAAGGCCATAAGGAACACTATGGATAAAGTGCAGAGTGAGTATGCACCCAGGGCACCATGGAACATTGGCCAGTTGTCCAGTACTCCTGATGCTATTAGCCGGGGTGCAAGTCCGATTTGGATAACCCCTACTACGATTCCGCAGGCGGTCCCGGCTACCAGTCCCCTTATTGTCTTGCCGTTCCCGAGTATGCGCCTGCCGTCAGGAAAATACTTTCCAAGGTCAATTGGGGTACCTCCACCGAACACTGCAGCCATGGGATTTGCGATATATGCAGGCAGCATAAGCCAGATGGATGCAGCCAGGATATCGATCAGGGTCATGCTACCTTAATGCACATTTTTGGAGTTAAAAGTATTGAATCAAATGTCAGACTGTGAATGGCATATGCTCGATCCTGCCAGAGTCCAGGTTCCTGAACTCCACGCCTCCGGGTACGCCCAGTATCTCGACTCCGCCAAATTCGTCCACTCCGCACAGTATATCCTGTTCGGGATGGGTGCCGGGTGTGATGTCGCAACTGATGCGGGTGCGGCTGCCAATGGATACAACGATCTTGAGCCGCTTTGAGGCAGGGTGGTTTTTGGGCAGTACAATGAGCGGTGTGCCTACTTCCCTTAACATGTAAAGCACGCATTTTATGCCATTGATGGTGGTCTTATGCGTATCAAAACCGGATGAGACCAGCAGGTCGTCAGGTTCAAGGCCCAATACGATCTCCTCATCTTCAGTATCAAGGAAAAATAGGTTTCTTGTTCCGGCTTTTACAATACCGATAACTCCATTGTTACCGTGGAGCATCAGTATCTCATTGTAATTCAGGGGTATCATAAATTAATGATGTTCGCTTAATGTTGGATTGTACGATCATGCAAGTTCCACATTACTGGACCGGCATGCAGGGCAAATGACCGTTTTACCAATACCCTTGAATTTATTTTCGCAATCTTTGCATATGTATTCTTTTGCATTTAATTCATCTGCCACATCTACTCCAAATGCATCTCCTACGCTACACATTGTTTGATCTCACCTCCGGACTGGATTATATCATGATTATGTATGTTCAATTGGGTAGATGATATACATAACTTTCGGCCATTCTACAATCTCTGCCAATTCAAACGTTACCACTTTGCCCATTTACACTGGAGTGCACCCCCAAATAACGGACAAGTAGTTAAACAACTTTTACCTTTTGGGTGTACATATGAAACAAAGACGAACATATACACGAGAATTCAAACTGGAAGGATATGAGAATAATTGTTAAAATGTTTATAAAGTAGATTAGTTGGCTTTCAACAGGAAAATGAAAGTAAACTAATTGAGAAAATAAGAAAAGGTGAGAACTTTGTTCCTGAACTCTCACTCGTAGCAAAGATTGACGATGAAATTGTAGGACATATCCTGTTTTCAAGAATAAAGATCGTTGGAGATTCTATTTTTGAGTCTCTTGCCCTGGCTCCCATGGCAGTTATTCCAGAGTTTCAGAAACAAGGAATCGGAACTAAATTAATAAAAAAAGGCATAGAACAAGCAAAAGAATTGGATTTTGACTCTATTGTTGTTCTGGGGCATAAAGAGTATTATCCTAAATTTGGATTTATAAGAGCTTCAAACTGGAGTATAAAATGTCCGTTTGAGGTTCCTGATGAAGCCTTTATGGCAATTGAATTAACTGAAAGAGCATTTGAAGATAAGGCCGGAACAGTCAAATATCCTGATGAATTCATGGAAGTTGAAAAGAAAAAGCAAATGAATTCTGGAATAAAATCAAACGAAAACTACATCTAACAGCGGATACTCGACCTCGTTAGACATTTTTCAGTCCTGTTCCGGATTCACTTAAAAGGCAGTACTTCAAGGCTCTTTCGATAAACATTGCTACCTTTTATACATCAAACCCTACACAACCCAAACGTGTGCACAAAAGTATTATTGCAGACGAATCTTATAGTAAAGATTAAAGGAGCAAGATTATGACACAAGAAAGTGTAGAATTATTAATACCTTTCGAATCATTGGTTAAATCTATTACAAAACTACGTATGAAGGACAAAATCCGGCTTTGGAAGCTGTTGGATGAACAAATGGCACATGCTGAGGAAAATACATGGGAAGATGACCCGATTGTGCAAGCTGAGATTCAAGAAGCTCGCAATGCATATCCGGTAGGAGACTATGTGACTATCGATGAATACATCACTCAGCGGCGCAGGAAAAACTGATGAACTACCGGGTTGCAATCCCAAAGCCAGTACAAAAGCAACTAGTGTTAAGTCAAGCGTAAAGTGTCGTACTGATTTTTTTAAATCCGCCAGCGTCATATAATATCGGGCAGATGGTCGCCATATGTTTCATGGTTGACTTGACACTAGATAGCCTACCAGATGCTGCCTATGACAGAATCATTAAGAAGATAAAGATGTTGGAGGAGCATCCACGTCCGCGTGGGTGTATCAAACTGAAAGGATATGAGAATGAGTACCGTATCCGAATTGGCAACTATCGAATACGTTATGAAGTTTGTGACAAAGAATATATCCTAATATTGCTTCACTGCAAGCATCGTAAGAGTGTGTATAAAGACTGATTTATTAGATTCCATTTGAACCTACCCACCCCACCTCTATTCACACACACCATAACCCGACCTCCAATCCCGTTGATGCCTCGAACAGAACGAAGCAGCTTCCGTGGTCTGTGACCTCCCACACCCATCTGCAGTCTACCACTTCAATAAATCCTTGAAACCAAAATAAACCACAAGCAAGCCCACAAGTACATTATAATAGTATAACCATAATTGAACTACAACAACTCTGGAGGCACACCATGAGCTATGAAGGATACAAACAGGGCATACACAAATCCAAAGGCGGTCTTATCCGCTCATTCGTCAAGTTAGAAGGCAACCAAATCGAAGACATCGCATTTTCAGGAGACTTCTTCCTGTTTCCCGAAACCGCAATAGAACAGATCGCACAATCCCTAAAAGGTGCCAACGCCACTTCTGATTCCGTACTCTTAGCCGTGCGCTCAGTCTATGAATCCGAAAGTGTGACAGCGCCCGGGACTGCTCCCGAAGACTTCACGACATCCATCATGCAGGCAGTCGAATCATAAGAACAGCAGCAGCATCCGGATATGAGCAGCCTGAACCCTGACATTGATACGTTTGACCCCGCCGTATGCGAGCGGATGCGTAAATCTAAACAGCAGTCCCTTGAAAAGTCAGGCAGGAAACTCAACATCTTCATCACATCGAACAACTTTCCTTGTGTATCACTCACAGGCAGCAGGTGCCAGTTGAACTGCAAACACTGCGGTGGCATACTGCTCTCCCGCCTGATCCCTGCCAATCCGCCTGAAAAGTTAGAGCAGATCGCACTGCGTCTTGCAAACAACGGTGCCAAGGGTATGCTCATAACAGGCGGGTGCGACACAAGAGGAAAAGTCCCCACAGCGGCTGCTGCTAAATCCATAAAAATTGTCAAGCAGCAGACCGACCTGATCGTGATTGCTCACACTGGATTCATTACACCTGACGAGGCGCGCGCCTTAAAGGACAGCGGTCTTGACGGCATCGCATTCGATGTGGTCGGGGATGCCGATACTGTGCGGCGGGTGTACGGCCTGAATGTTACCGATGATGACTACTTAAAAAGCCTTCAGGCTATCTCGGATGCCGGGATCAATATCTTTCCGCATGTGTGCGTGGGTCTTGATTTCGGTAAGATGTGCGGGGAACTACCTGCACTGGAACTCATCCGGCACATCAAACCGACCACGGTTGTTATAACAGGACTCATGCCGATTGCGGGCACAGCGATGTCGTCGGTCAAACCCGACCCGCACGACTTTGCAGAGGTCTTCTGCCGGGCTGTGGAATTGTTCCCTGAGATCCCGATAACCCTCGGCTGCGCCCATTCCAGCGGTCGCGACCGCGAACTGATAGAACGAATCGCACTTGAGAGCGGTGTTTTCAATATTGCATTGCCTACGCGCAGCTTTGTCAAATATGCACATGCAGAAGGGTATGTTATCGAGTATTTCGGCACCTGCTGCGGTGTCCTGCCGCAGGATTCCACCCGCATCGATGGGGATTTACATTTGAAATGACAGTTTCCTGCTGAATTTTAGTTTTAACGAGATGGACAGGGTGCTTAAGAATCCCAGAAATAATCTGGCAGAGGTGTAGATCGCGCACGAGGCTGGATGATCACGCTCTCGGAGCTTCTGGATGGCGCTGGTTATGATATCGATAATGTAAAAGTGGCATTGAAACGTGGATTTGAGGATACGCTCGGAGTAGAAGCGCGGTGAAGTGTGCTAATGGGGGAGGAAATCGAACTGGATCAGCGTTTGAATGAGAAGCACAGGAACGGGGACTGGATCTACAGTATGGATGATAAGAGACGGAGACTCCGGGCTCGGGTGAATTAAAAATGTGGTTTCAACCAAGAAATAATAAAAAGTCTTAAATTTCAGGCACCAAAATAAGAAGGATTTATTAAGCAGAAAATCAAAATAAAAACATAGGTGTGAAAGAATTCACTGGAGAATTTACTCCAATCTTGGTGTGGTTGGGGCTTTTAATTGTTAGGACGTTTTAACATGAATATGCAGTGGAGTACAGGAAATTTGCTTAGGTTAATTTTTTTGTTGATAGGGATTATAGGCTTGCTTGGAATAATCGATGTGGGCAAGGGAGATAATTTTGATCCGGGATCAATTATTGCCACTACGGTGGTCTTCTCATTTATTATATTTTTTGTATCATATATTCCTTTGGTGTACTATTCTTATTCCATAAATAGGAAACCTGTTATCAAAAAAGATATCTCTAATCGTTTACACCAAACAAATTTGCAAACTGATACATTAGATCAGACATTTGAGGATTTTTATGGCGACAAGCAGTATAAATTACCGATTTTTTTAGTTACAATTGTGACTTTTGCTGGTTTTCTACTAGTATTTTTTCCGACAGGTCTTTCCGGATTCAAAGAAGTAGTATATTCTGGAGATTTGATCGAATATATAAAAGCTATAACAAAGGCTCCACCTATAACGTATGGTTTTATAGGAGCCTATTTATTCTCAATACAACTTATCTTCCGGCGTTATGTGCAATATGATTTAAAACCTGAAGTGTTTATGTTTGTGACCATGCGCATCCTCATAACCCTTATTTTAACGTTTGTTATTTCTCTCTTCTTTTGGTCTACAGAGGGTACATTTCCATCTTTTGCTCTTGCATTTAGTTTTTTAGTAGGAATTTTTCCGAAAATTGGATTAAAATGGATTGAATATGTAGTTAGTATAAAACTGATGATAAAATCAGACAATTTTAAAGAGTCAATGCCCCTAAATGCGATAGAAGGATTAACGATATGGCATGAAATTAGACTGCTTGAGGAAGACATCGAAAATATTCAAAACCTTGCCACCACGAATATAGAATATCTATTAATAACAACCCGTTTTGATGCCCAGCGACTTATGGATTGGGTTGACCAAGCCTTATTACTTATTCATCTCGAACCTGGAAAAATAGAGAATTGGCGAGGAGCTGGTATTAGAACCGCAACTGACGTACTTGATTTGTTAGTTGTTGAAGAAAACAAGGCAAAGGTGGCCAAAGTAGTAAAATCATCGGAGGAGGAAATAGAAATAATATTTTATGCATTAAAAAGAGATCCTAATATAAAACATGTGTGTTCCTTCCGGAAAAACATTTATGACCTGAACAGATTAGCTATTCCCCCCTACATACTTTACTGATAGCGAAATTAACATTTTCTAATAGGAGTATTCCATCTCACAAAATAATTCATAAAATAATCTATTGCTGCCGATTTTTTGGGTGTAGGGGGGAAAATAAATCCTGTTCAGGTTTATGGACAGTCAATACATTGGGCTTGTACTTCTAATGACTTGGGGCTGAATTTTTAAATATCCTCCCATGCCCTGTTTTTTCCAAAACGGGATTGTTAACGACATCCTCCATCTTCCATTCTAAGTCCACACTACCCTATTACTCCTCTCGCCAAAAACCATTGAGAACACTTGTAAAAATTAAAAATTTCGAACTCTATAGGCTCACCTGATTACCGCATTGATTCCAGTTCGCTTTCGAAGGGTAAGAAACAGAATGGAAAGTTAGTCAGCAGTTTGTAGGCCCCTTCTTACTTTGCTATTTCTATCCTGTGTATGTAATAATTGTCAGGGACCTGCAAGATATATCATTCGCTATACAACCTGAATCAGAAAAGGATGTGCTTCTGAAGAGCCAGATGAGGGAAATCTTCATCCGGTTCGTGAGGGAGCTCATAGTAACCTCGGAGCTATTACTCCAATAAGAGGTGAGCTATGGGCTCTACTCGAAAACCGATGAATGTATCTAATGTATGGATGATAAGAGGCAGAGGCGGGTAGCTTGGGAGAAGTAGAAATAAGTGGGCTGGGGCCGGGTATCATATCCTTCAAGGTATAAGTAACAGGGTGCTCAGGAAGGAGTTCCCCCATTTGAAGGAATAGTGCGGTGACCATCATCAGTGGGCTCCCAGTTGCTACTATGACTCCGTGGGTGGTGGCAGGGAAGTGGATGAAAAGTATATCCCGGCACACAATATATATGGGCATAATATTAGGTAAATACGGAAAAATCGATATATACAGGCCCTGGACAATATACCGATGACTGCGGGACAGGGGATGTGTGCTCGGGATGTGATGAGATTCCAGAACAATTTTTTGAAATATTCAGGCGCAGTTATGTAATAATATTCTAATAGCACAATTCGTTATACTACTTAATGAAACTGTATAACTTTAAAGAATATATTAGAATGTTAATATTTATATGGCACCAATGTTTTATGGTAACTTAAATGTCAACAGAAGAATTTTCAATTGAAAAAATTATTTTGTCATACAGAGATTACTATGGAACATATCATAACCATAAAGAAACCATGGCTTGGTCAGCGACAGCTCTATATTTAGTATCAATAATTAGTATAACGAGTTTTGTTTCTAAAAATTCTTTTGAATTGAATATATCGGCTTTATTAATTTTACTTATTCTGTCAATTTTTATAATAAGTATATTGTTTATTAGTGAGCAATTAAATGCGAAATCAATTGCTGCTGACATGGTTGCTGCTATTTCAGTTTTAATATTTAAGGTGAGAAATACAGAGTATCGTTTTTCTAATGTAGATTTAAATTTTGAAAACAATTCATTGTTCCCAAATTTTTTGAAATATGAAATGAAAAAGCAAAGATATAATGTCAGATATGGTAGGGAAATTAAAGATAGCCTATTGCTATTTGTCAAGTTAAAGTGGAATAAACTGTCCATGGAAGAAAAAATTGAATGTTCGATTTTTACAATTATTTGGCTTTCAACCGAAATTTCAATAATAGCTGTTATGATATCTTATTTGCGCCTGAATTAAAAAAAATTCAAGCATTATTTTCAATGTTATAACCATAAGCATCATCATTGATGTACATCAATTCCATTGTGGTGTTCTTGACGGGCGTGCCTTGAAGCATAAGAGAGAAAGATGAATAAAAAAATACATTTGGAATAAAATAAGTATATCTATGAAAGGGTTCAAATTCTTCCGTCTGGATCTATTCCCGGACGAAGAGAACGGGAAGTGCAACATCGTGAGGTGTCGTTCAAAGTTCCTTAGTATCGGCAACGACAGCTCGAAGCATATGCGAACGGAAGGTCAGTGACTACTAGATGGAGGATTCATGCTCGTTAAGGAAAATGAAATAGAAGCTCATTTTTCATTTCTTTAACAAGTGTTCTAAATATCAACGAAATAGAATGTAAATTTTTTTAGGAATATATTCTTTGTGCAATATTTAAATAATTACAAATCTAATTATCGAACATGCAGTTTACAGTAAAACTTGAAGAATCTGATGAAGGGGGATATACTGTCCAATGTCTTGAACTTCCTGCCGCAATAAGTGAAGGAGATACCAAGGTAGAAGCTTTGGAAAATATTAAAGAAGCTATTCAGTTGGTTCTGGAAGTCACTCAGGAGCAAGCACAGTCATATACAGAAGTTTATAAGGTGGAAGTTGCCAGTGCCTAAACTTCCTTCTGCATATGGTAAAAAAATCATTGAATCTTTGAATAAGATGGGTTTCATTGTTGTACGGCAAAAAGGAAGCCATGTGTTTATGCAGAGAGGAGAAGCTACTGTTACTGTTCCATTGAATAATCCTGTAAAAAAATCCACTCTAAAGAGTATATTGAATCAAGCAGGTATTTCAGCAGAAGAATTGATTGAACATCTTTGAATTCCGTTCTAAAACATAAATTAATAGGCAGATTGGTATTTCTACTGAGTATCCTTCAGATGCCTCGTTTTTCGAAAACGAGGTATTTGATATCCTACATCCATCTTCAGTCAAAACTTTATAAAATATTTGAAAGTAAAATAATTTCTATTCAACCATTCAACCACCAATTCAGTGATCTATTATGCAAACCTCACCACCCAATAAAAAAGTCCGCGCTTCCCTTGGCACTCTCGGAGTGCTCGGTATGGAACTCGTGCTAATGGATGCACCGCCCACAACCGCATATCTGCAGATATACACAAATAAGCGCTGTCAGGCGAACTGCCGCTTCTGCTCGCAGGCGGCGGGTGCCAATGGGGATATGAAACAGATCGCACGCGGACAGTATATCCCATCAGACCTTGCCGAAGTGGTGCGAAGGCTCGGGATCGCATACGAGCGTGGCTACCTCAGGCGTGCGTGCATCCAGACCGCGATGTATGCTAAGATGTGGCAGGATACGACGTACCTCATCAGCCGCATTCGGGAAACAAGCCCGATCCCGATATCGCTATCCGTATTTCCGTTAAGTGATGAAAAATACGCTGCATTAAAGGACATGGGAGTTGATGAACTGGTGGTCCCGCTGGATGCATGCAGTTCTGAGCTGTTTAGCAGGATCAAAGGCAAAGAGGCAGATAGTATCTATAACTGGGATACCCACCTTGACGGTATCAGACGCGCGGTTCGTATCTTTGGCAGGGGATCGGTGGGCACGCATCTTATCATCGGCATGGGAGAGAGTGGCAGGGATGCGCTCGGGGTGATAGATGAACTGCACACAGATGGCGTTTATTCAGCATTGTTCGCATATACGCATCTGCCCGGAACCCGGAACGTGGCTGCAAACCTGAATATCAATCACTACCGCACGGTGCAGTTAGGCGCATACCTGATCCGCAAGGGGTTGGCATCCTTTGCAGATATGACCTTCAGGGACGGGAAGGTGGTGGATTTCGGGATATCCCATACCGAAATGCTGCGCTATGTGGAGGTAGGGGATGCATTCAAGACAACCGGATGTCCTGATTGCAACCGCCCGTATGCCACAGAGACGCACCAGGAGACGTTCAATTTCCCAATTGACCCGAATGCGGATGAGATCAAGATGATAAAAGAGCAGCTTGGAATAATGGAATAGCATCAATTGTTGAAAGCTTTAAATCTATGGACATAAATCATTTCCTCAATCATCGTAAAAATTCAGTGAACTCTGTGTCATCTGATGAAAATGATCGCCACAGAGCGCACAGAGGACACAGAGGGGTAATACTCTGTGTCCTCTGTGGCAGAATAGAATGACCGATAGTGAAATAGTAAAATAGTGGAGAGAGAACGAATGACAGCACCAGACGGCGTAGCGCATCTTGACCGTGTTCCGGAGAAAATAAAAGGTCTGGATATTAGCAACGCAGCAAAAAAAGAGATGCTGAGATCCTTTAAGATCAGGCTGGACTCATTTTCAAACAACATCCTCTTTTTCAACGAACCATTCACCCCGGTTTCAGTCACAGGCACCGATTGCGAATTGAACTGCAAACACTGCGAAAAACACTATCTGGAACACATGCTTGACGGCAGTGGCGGCAAACTCCGCGCCGCAGTTGTAGATCTTGCAAAGAGAGGACGCAGAGGAGTCCTGCTATCAGGCGGCAGCAAACTTGACGGCTCGGTTCCGACATACGAACTTTCTGATGAGATAAGGCAGATCAAGGATGACACTCATCTGAAAATGAGCGCCCACACCGGAATTATCACACCAGAGCAGGCTTTATCCCTGTCCACATGGATGGATATGGCACTCGTTGACTGCATCGGGAGCGATGCCGTAATCTCAGGGATTCTGGGTTTGCCGAACACGGTAAGCGACTACGAGAACACGCTCAGGTTTCTTACCGATGCAGGGATACCCATTGCACCGCATATCATCGTAGGATTGAACAACGGGGCGCTCGACGGGGAGTTCAGGGCAGTCGAGATGGTTAAGAAGTACGATCCGGACGTGGTCGTGATAGTGGTCTTTATTCCCACAAAGAACACTGCATGTGCAAGTGCACGGCCTCCTGCGCTTGAGGATGTTATATCGGTGATCGCAAAGGCGAGACAGGAATTCCCACAAACACCCTTGTCCTTAAGCTGTGTGCGCCCTGGCGGCAGGTACCGCTCCCGGCTCGATGAATGTGCGATATTGAGCGGCATAGACAGGATTGCAGTCCCGAGCCGGAGCGCGTATCAATTGTGCGCTGAGATAGGGTTGGATATCCATGAGGTCGATAACATGTGCTGTTCGTACCCACTTCAAATCAGAGGGCAAAAATAATAGCCACAGAGAACACAGAGACCACAGAGGATTTCGTCTCTGTGCCCTCTGTGATCTCTGTGGCAGATAAATATAAACAATGATTTATACAAATTTTATTACCCGACTTTTTGAAAGGGATACTGCTATTCCTATAATGTGAGGTTGGAAGAGGGGGATTTAATGAAACTCGCAGCTTCATATCAAAACATCGAACTAATGGCGCCGGATGACGCTGCACTCTCGTTTTTCAAAAGCCCGTTTGCGGCTCACGATACAGGCAGCGCGGTGGATATTGCATACGGCGACTTCGGTTCTATGGCGTACTCACCTGTTGACGGGGAAGTTGTGGATATCAGGGAATTTGATACACCCACACCCTTCAAGAACCGCGATTTCAGGGAATACCTGACTGCGATTAGCTGCAAGGGATTTATTGTAAAGATCATGCATGTGAAGCCGGATGTGGAAATAGGAGACCGCGTGCGCACCGGTGAGGAATTTGGCACATTTATCAGAAGCGGTTACTACTATTTCTGGAACTTCCCCCACATGCATGTTGAAGTGCGCACGCAGGACGATTATGTGCGTGCGAGCAACAACATGCCGCTTGATGTGCCTGTCGGTGCGGTGAAAAAGGTTGGTGGCGGCATGGCTGAAGATAGTGATATCTTTGGTTTTACAGGTGAGGTAGTGTTTTCCGATAAGCGATATGCACTTATCGACTGCCAGGATTACAGTTGCAGCGGCGCTATCAATGGTTATGCTGTTGGTGGTTACCTGCTTGATGGATTCATACCGGCAGGTGAGCACACCTTGCACAGGTTCGCTTTGATCGGGGAAAGCCAGACTGTGCCGCCGTTTGACACCTTTAAAAGCAGTGGAAACTGGCACATGGTACACTCATCCAGCGTGGGTTTAAGGGTATCAGATGGAAAAAACCGCATGATCGATGCCGC
>SWBY01010052.1_pt2 | contig 50476 bp, 43 predicted proteins | sample 4693071 | NCBI WGS metagenome assembly SWBY01 (sample SAMN10267273, study PRJNA491770) | bioreactor metagenome | isolation source: DHS bioreactor inoculated with marine methane seep sediment | place: Japan: Omine Ridge, Nankai Trough | collected 2006-05-06 | reverse complement strand
AAGAAGTAGCAAGCGAAGAACCGGCAGAAGAAGTAGCAAGCGAAGAATCGGCAGAAGAAGTAGCAAGCGAAGAACCGGTGGAAGAAGAACCCGTTGAGTAAAATTAGATAAGGTGATCACAATGGCTGTACATAATTATTACGAGGTTTCAGATAATTCGATAAAGAGGTTAAGACAGTCCTGTCCCCGCTGCGGTGACGGGTTCTTTCTTGCCGATCATAAGGACAGACTGACCTGCGGAAAGTGCAATTATACTGAGTTTAAAAAATAATTGCACATTTTTTTTACACTGATTTTATTATTTAGTATAGTTTCCAGTGAAAACAAAGGGCACATCCGGACAGGTCATGTTTATGACAGCCTTTTTGTTATTTCGTCTGCACTGTACCGCAGTGTGATTATGCGGCTTCTTCCCCTGGTACCTTTCCCTGTGAAACTGGCATTTATTAATTTTAAGGCTGATAGTTTTTCCAGAGTCTCATAATACCTGGTATAACCAAGGCCTGTTTTATCGTGGAACTCATTATACAATTCACCTGTGTTGATCTCGGTGTGTTTGCAAATAAGTTCCAGCAGGGTTTTTTCTTCATTTTTTAATGACTTTAACAGGTATGTGAGGTGCACCAGCTTTGAGGTCTTGTAGGCTTTGTCCACATCTTCAACTTCGATGGTCCTGGTTGCCTGCCTTTCTGCATTTAGACCTGAGCGCTTGAACAGGTCAATACCCACCCTCAGATCGCCAAGCAATTCAGTATATTCCACCACTTTATCCAGCACTTCGGGGCCAACCACATCATTGTAGAACCCCAGTTTATTCCTGTTTTTAAGGATGTCCCGTATCTCATCGCCTGTATATCTGGGGAATATTATCTCTTCTGCCAGGAGGACTGATTCCACTTTAGGATCAAAATGAAATCCCATGCCGGTATCGCTTAATATGTTGATCACACCTATGCGGGCACCGGGATTTGTTTCATGGGCGCGCAGCAGTGAATATAGCACCTTGTCATGTTCACCCTCGTGCATCAGGTAGTTGATATCATCCAGGACCACCACCAGTATTTTTTCTTCATCTGCCAGGTGCATGGTGATTTTTTCATTGATCTTCTGGAATGAGACACCTGAGGACGGCGGGGCTATATTGAACAGTTTTTTGTATATCCGGGAGTAGACAGTAAACCGGGTGGAATTTGTCTGGCAGTTGACATGGACGGGAACTACTTTTGATGTGGATTTCTCGATCTCTTCGATTAGTTTGTGTACTGCCGTGGTCTTGCCTGTGCCGGGAGGGCCTATGCAAAAGGCATTGACGGGTCTTGCTCCACGCATAGCAGGCCGGACACAGTACATGAGTGCCTGCATCTGGGATTCACGGTGGGCGAAGTATTCAGGGATGTGGTCAAGCTCGAATAGGTCCGGGTCCTTGAAAAGTGTCTCGTCCCACATCAGAAGGTCTTTGTTCATATCACTAACTTTCCGGTTAAATTTTTGTATGTATATAATCCATATTGATATATAAATTTGTTATTAATCAGTTTGCGGGAAAGGTTCGTTTTCTCTATTTTTTAAGCACATAGCGATATTTCATGCACATTCTGCGAAACGTATATATTATGATAATATAATTATGAGAAGGCTTCAGTGCGGGCTGGTAGCTTAGTCAGGCAGAGCGATGGACTCTTAATCCATCGGCCAGGGGTTCAAATCCCTTCCAGCCCGCCAAATCCCTTATTTTTTTTCAACGTATAGGAAAGTATATACTTTCCTGTAGGCTTAGAAAATGCGAACGAAGTGGGCTTTTTCTTGATAAGCAAACCAGAGCCAAACAAAAAATTCAAATGGGACAACGTGGATTCAAACCGCGCTCCAGGCGCCCAAAGGCTCAAGGATCGGCCAGGCTACCATACTGTCCCGCAATGAACCATATCAAATATCCCCTGCCTGACCCGGCATTTATTTAAGTAGCATAAGGTCAATAACCGTATATTAGGGAGATATTATCACTAAAATGGAGAGTGGCCATGGTGAAGAGCATACATGTTGCTATTGCAATTGTCTGTATGGCAGTAATGCTGGCAGTAATAATCCAGCCGGTACGAAAGGAACCTCATGCAGGAAACGTGGTCGGAGATACAATCATCCTTCCTGAACCACAAGATTCCGGCGGGATCTCTGTCGAGGAAGCCCTGCTTGAAAGAAGGTCGATCAGGAATTACAAGAATAAAGCGCTGACGCTGGCAGAGGTTTCACAATTGTTGTGGGCGGCTCAGGGTATTACACATCCAGGTGGATACAGGACCGCACCTTCTGCGGGTGCGCTCTACCCGCTGGAGGTCTATGTGGTTGCAGGGAATGTGGATGGTCTCAGGCCAGGAATATATAAGTACAGGCCGCAGGGGCATGAACTGGAGAAGGTGGCAGAGGGAGATGTGCGTGCTGAGCTGTGTGCTGCTGCGCTTTACCAGGAATTTATTGAGGACGGTGCGGCAGTACTGGTATTTGCTGCTGTCTATGAGCGGACGACCTGGAAGTATGGCGAGCGGGGGGTGCGGTATGTGCATATGGAGGTGGGGCATGCATCCCAGAATGTTTATTTGCAGGCTGTTTCGCAGGGGTTGGGGACTGTGGTTGTGGGGGCGTTTGATGATGGTGGGGTAGAGAAGCTGTTGCAGATGCAAGATGATGAGCGTGCGCTGTGTATTATGCCGGTGGGGAGGTTGTGAATTGTTGGAGGAGATTAGAGTGCGGCATGGGTAAGTGAGATTGGAGTTGTATCTATCAGTATTTTATGAAATATATCAGAATGTTTTTCTTTGACTGGGTGCAGAACAAATGAAATAAGTATAAGAAGGTTTATCTGAATGATGATACAGAAGGTTGGAAATAGGTATAGTTTATTGAATATGTTGAATGGCAATCTTACCAAAGGGTTGACAGGCAAAATGCAAAAAAGTGATGCGGAGTATTATTTACAGGCATTGGCTCTTAAGTCTGGGGTATGTGACTGAGAATGACAGATTCATGCTCCCGGAGCGAAATTGAGCAGAAATAATAATTATCATATCCAGAGAATAGGCGCACATTAAGGTGGGACTGAAATAACATTCAATAAATGATGCCATTGCTTCGAAAAATCGCTATCATCATTAGGTGATTAACGAAAGCAAAGATTGGAACGAGTTTTAATAAAATCTGGCGTTTATTTAATATCACCCTATAAAAGGAGGAACGCAAAGATGGGGACAAAGACAGCATTAATAGCAGGTGCAAGTTCAGATATTGGTCAGGCTATAGCCATATCTCTTGCTTCTGAAGGGTTCAACATTGCCGCACATTATCATAAGAATTTTGCGGCGGTTCAAATTATTAAAGAGGATGCACAAAAAAAAGGCGTTGAGGCTGGATTATTTTGTTTTAATCTGCTTCATCCAAAGCAAGCAAAAGAAATGGTAAACGCAGTAGTGAAACAATTCACAAGTATTGATGTTTTAGTAAATACTATAGGGCCTTTTTATTATCAAGATGTTCTCGAAGTTACACCAGAAGAATGGTCAGAATCTGTTAATATGAATCTTCAGGTTTCTTTTAATACTACATATTTTGCAAGGGAAAAAATTTGTGCATCCCAAGGACATATCATCAATTTTGCTTTTTCAGGTGTTGAAAATCTCAAGGCTTGGAGTATGTCTACAGGATACTGCGCTGCAAAAGCAGGAATTGTAATTTTGACAAAGTCATTAGCTGCCAGCCTAGCTTCTTCAGGAGTCAGAGTAAATGCAATTTGTCCGGGTTTAATTGAAGAGGGAGCTACTACAGAATTGGAACGTCAAGAGATGGCGGAACAAATACCTTTTGGTAGACCAGGAAAACCTAATGAAATTGCAGAAGTAGTCAAATGGCTGGTTACTGATAGTCCACACTATCTTACTGGTGCTCTTATTCCAGTGGCTGGTGCTTGGGAATACTAAATATATGAATGCATGATTTCAATTTTCCATGTCTATATTATGCAGTATACATATCAATAAATTTAGAAATGTGTAGAGTAACCGAAATATAAAAACCAGAAGCATCATCCATGATGCCCCGTACAGAGCGAAGCGGCGTTTGGGGTTGTGACTTAAATGTGATGCCGTAATGCCTGTCGATTATGGCGGATTAAAAACAGGCAGGAGGAGGTGAAAAGGAAAAATGGCAAAAGTCCTGATATTTCACTATACAAAGGAGGGTAGACTTCCAAAACTGAGCAAAAAGGAACTGGAGGACATTGTGAAGCAGTTAGATGATGTACTTAAGGACTATCCTGAGGTGAAGTTTAATGGCACATACGTAGACGAGAACGGGATGGGGATTTGCGATTGGGAGGCTCCGAATGCGGACATTGTGAAAGAGATAATAAAGAAAGTACTGGGGGCTCCACCTGCCGACCCTGCAATTGTGGTTGAGCGGGTATTGTAATAGGCACAAATTCCATTTCAGAGGAATAATAAATACCTATCACAGGCTTGAAAATGTGCAATGGCATTTTGGAAATCCCAATTTGCCCTCTTTTTCTTTTTTCCAAAGTGATTTTTCATGATACGAGGAATTATAAGGATTAAGGGCTGACCCTGACAGAGGTTTCCCAATTAATTTGGGCGGCACAGGGTATCACACATCCAGGTGGATACAGGACAGCACTATCTGCCGGTGCGCTCTACCCACTGGAGGTTTATGTGTTTGCAGAAAATGTGGACGGTCTCCAGGCAAGAATATTCAAGTACAGGCCGCAGAGGCATGAACTAAAGAAGGTACCAGAGGGAGATGTGCGTGCTGAGCTGCGTGCTGCTGCGCTTGACCAGGATTGCGTTGAGGATGGTGCGGCAGTACTGGTATTTGCTGGTCTATGAACGGACGACCCGGAAGTATGGTGAGAGGGGGGGTACGGTATGTACATATGGAGGTGGGGTATGCTGCCCAAAATGTTTATTTGCAGACTTTCTCACTGGTTCTGGGGACTGTGGTTGTGAAGGGGTTATATTGTTGAATGGCAATCTTACCATAGGGTTGATGGACAAAATGCAAAAACATCCCAGTTCTGATTATCCTCAAATAACATTCGAACGAAAAGAGGAAGACCAGCTTTTATACCTCCAAGTGAAGTTAATTCTTGTATGATTGTGATAAATATGCATGGCATTCCCTAATATTTGAGGGTTTGCCTTTCTATCTCGACATACTGGAGTCTATAAATGCATTTCAGTATATCAAGATTTGAGGGGAAAATTATACTTTGAGTACAAAAAAAAATTAAAAAGAATGAATAGGGGTAAAGGTACCCCTTTTCAATTAATGGTGGCCTTTATGGGATGCCAGTTCTGCCTGCCGTTTGTTGTATGCATTCTCGGTGGCTTCCAGGCATGATTCACAGATTTCCGCCACTTTGTCCTTATAATAAGGCTCGCTGAAATCAGGAATTCTTATTTCCACGGCATACATTTGTTCACCCTTTCTTCCACAAAGGTTGCATTTAGAACCTTTTGCCTTTGCACGGATAGTATTGGCATCATGGGAGGCGTTGATACATTCCTCGCAAATGCCCATCCACATCCCTGTAGGATAGGCTTTTCTGAATCTCGGTACATCGGGTTTCACAGGACATAGAGTAGGTCTTCCTACCCCGCATAGATCACAATCTGCCATATTTTTCACCTCCTATTATAGTCCCAGTACATTAGCCGCTTCTGCTGCCCAGTTGACGAATGGTTCAGGTACAATTCCTATTGCCAGCACGCCTATAATTGCCAGCAGTATAGCTATTGCATATGCTCCGGGTATTTTTAATTTTTCATCGGACGAAGGCGGAAGTACATACATATATTTCACAACCCTGGCATAATAATACAGGGACAATGCACTATTCAATATGGCAAAGATCACCAGGAGCAAAAAACCTCCTTTCAGCACTGAAAAGAACAGTATGAACTTACTGACAAAACCTGCTGTTGGTGGAATACCAGCCAGGGCAAACAGGAATATCATAATGCTGAATGCCAAAAATGGAGACCTTTTACCCAGTCCGGCAAAGTTATCCAGATGATCAACGTCCTTAGCATTACTGTTCTCCTTCAACAACATATATCCCAGTGCTGCTACTGCAATGAAAGCACCCGTCTTCATGAATGCATGGGACATAACATACAGTATGCCTCCTGTCAATGCCTCAGGTGACATGACTACAAACACCATGGAAATATATCCTGCCTGTGCCACTGAAGAATAAGCAAGCATACGCTTAATGCTCTTCTGGCTTAAGGCTACTACATTACCAAGGGTCATGGTAATTATTGCAAGAATCATGAACACCATTGCTATATCGATCTTGATGGCTATCATCGCAATCAATAATACCCTGAAAGCTGCCACGAAGGCCATCTTCTTTGACCCGGCTGCCAGTAATGCTGATATAACGGTGGGTGCGCCTTGATATGTATCCGGCGCCCACATATGGAACGGTACCAGTGCCATCTTGAACCCGAATCCGGCCACAATCAGCATCAAAGCTACTACACCCAATGGACTCTGGAGGATTGCGGGATTACTGTTAAAGAAAACTGCCAGTTCACTGATGTTTGTAAGGCCACCGCTCATGCCATATATGTATGAAAGACCGAACAATAGCAATGCGGATGACAGGGCACCTACGATGAAGTATTTGACTGCCGCTTCCAAGCTATTTGGATCCTTCTTGTTGAATCCTGCCAGTGCATAAGTAGACAAACTGGCCAGTTCAAACCCAATGAACATAGTCACAATATCTATTGCTGAAGCCACCACCATCATTCCGATGGTTCCGAGTAGTATTAGAGTATAATACTCGTCCTGATTCGAATGGCTATCATACTCTTTTATCGATGCTATAACCACAATCAGGGATACCAGTAAGAATGTCAGCTTAAAGAACTGGCTCATTGGGTCAATGGTCAGGGAATCTGCCAATATGCCTTCCATCTGTATATCATATATTCCCCTGCACACAATGACCAAACTGGCCACTGCAAGGAATATTGCGGCAAGATATCCCAGTACCTTTTTCTGTGAAGTTGCCAGGAACAGACCGATCATCATAATGGCAAGAGCCCCGATGGTCAGTATCAGTTCCGGAGCGAATTGGGAAGCTAATTCTATATAATTCATATCATCACTCCTGGAATGATTGTACTGGCATGTTCAAACATTTCCATCACTGATCCCGGATATACTCCAAACAGTATTATCAACAACACCAGTATCGCCATTGGCACCAATTCGAAATTCGCCAGGTCATGAGGTTCACCAAGTTTCTCATTGTAACTGCCAAACATGGCACGTTGCAATGCCCATAAGTGATACCCGGCCGTAGCTACAATACCAAGCATTGCCAACAGTGCGTATGTTGGCAGAGTCAGGTAACTTCCTGTCAGTACCATAAACTCGGCAATAAAACCGCTCATAGCCGGAAGTCCAAGGGATGCCATGAATCCGGCCATCATCAAGAAGGCCAATTTTGGCATCCGGTCAGCCAATCCGCCCAGGTCTGGTATGATCCTGGTATGGACACTGTGTTGTATCACACCTACGCTCATGAAAAGCACGGCAGTGATCAGTCCATGGCTGAATTGCTGGAACATGGCTCCGGAAACCGACATGTAGTTGAATGCGGCAGCTCCCAGCATCACATAGCCCATATGGGCTACACTGCTGTAAGCGACCATCTTCTTCAGATCTTTCTGGGCCAGTGCCAAAAATGTGGCATACAATATGCTTACCACAGCCAGCACCGCCATTAATGTGACTATACTTGAACGATATGGTCCAAGGCCCTCCATCATTGGTAACAATACCCTGAACAGCCCGTAGCCGCCCATCTTAAGCAGCACACCGGCCAGCAGGACACTGCCTGCTGTAGGTGCTTCCACGTGGGCATCTGGAAGCCAGGTATGGAATGGAACAGTAGGCATCTTGACCAAGAACCCGAAGAACAGGGCAAGGAAAATACCAACTCTCATCTCAGGAGATGCTATGCCAGAAAATGCCTGTAACAATACAGGTATTTCGAATGTATTGACACCGGTACTGAAATACAGCGCAAATATTCCCAGTACCATTACAAGACTGGCAACATGAGTATAAATGAAGAATTTAATTGCTGCATAGTCCTTTCTAGGACCGCCCCAGATACTTATCAGGAAGTACAGAGGTATCAGTGTCAGTTCCCAGAATATGTAGAACAGGAAGAAATCCAGGGCCATGAATACCCCGAACACTCCAGCCTGGAGTACCAGTATCAAAGCAAAGAACTGGTTGGGCAGTTTGTTCTCTCCCCATGCATAAATTATGGTTAACGGACACAGTATCGCATTTAACAGTATCAGCGGCATGCTGACTCCGTCAACACCGAGATAATAACTTATCCCCATATAGTCCATCCATGGAATTTTATCTATGAACTGGAATTCCAGGAAAGCTATACCTGATTTGAACTGGAGATATATCATTATCGTAAGTACAAATGATGTTGCTGATGCGATAAATGCAACCATTCTGGCTGATTCCCGGCTCTTGGTAAATAACAGCGTTAGGGCAGCACCTATGAGTGGGATGAACAGTATTAACGAAAGTACATAATCCATCACTTAGAACACCCCCCTGAATGAAAGGATAAGGGCTATTAGCCCCACCCCTAAAACCGTTGCGGTTGCATAATTCTGCACCACGCCTGTCTGTATCTTTTTCAAGACTTCTGCTCCTCCTATGATAAATGAACTGATGCCGTCAATGATACCATCAACTATCTTACGGTCACTGAACTCACCGGTCAGGGCAAGTACTCCATAAGTGAACTTCAGGGATATCAGCTCAATGAATATCTCATGCTGGTAGTACCGCTTGGCAAGAATCGCGAATAACGGATTTCGCATATTTCCTATCGATGCCACACTTATCCACCGCCTGTTATAGATCACCCATGCTAACAGTAGCCCACCAAAACCAACAATTACCGGTAATAGGAATATTATTGAGGGAGCATGATGGGCGAGATTAAGAGCTTCCTCATGACCTAAAACATTATTTCCACCTAATACAGCAAGATCGTGAATTTCTTCAGAATCATAAGTGTGACCTACGAAATCCAAAAACGGGAGGAAAGTAAGCATTCCAAATACCAATGCAAATGCAGCAAGAACTGATAAAACTCCTGTCATAGTTGCTGGCGACTCATGAGGATGTCTTTCCTGACGGGGTTTGCCTGTGAATGCCATAAACCACAGCCTGAACGTATATATTGATGTTAATAATGCCGCAATTATACCAAAGGCAAATGGGATCCAATCATGTGTCATATGAGCAAATACATATGTACCTTCTACAATGATCGCATCCTTACTGACAAAGCCGCTGGTACCAATAGGCGTACCAGCAATTTTCAAAAATGGTATACCAATACCGGCAAGTGCCAGTGAAGAAAATAACATGGTGATCCCTGTGACCTTCATCTTACTCATCAGACCGCCCATTTCACGCAGATCATTTGTACCAGTCGAATGAATAACACTACCTGCACACAAGAACAAACATGCTTTGAAGAATGCATGGTTGATCAGGTGGAACATGGCAATACCTACTGCTGCAGCACCTATTACCGATCCCATTCCCAGTGCCAGCATCATATATCCAAGCTGACTGATCGTGGAAAAGGCAAGTACACGTTTGATATCGTTCATTACCAGTCCCATGGTAGATGCGAACAGTGCTGTAAAACCTCCTATATAAGCTACAACAGTGAGTGTCGCAGGAATTGTAATTCCGGCTAATTCAACCCCGGGAGATGCAATAAACATCGGGAATGTCCTGGCAACCAAATACACACCGGCAGTTACCATAGTAGCCGCATGGATCAGGGCCGACACCGTAGTGGGACCTTCCATTGCATCAGGTAACCATACATGTAGCGGGAACTGACCGCTCTTACCTACCGCACCGCCAAAGAAGAGCAGTGTAATAATAGTAAGTTGACCTGAAGGTATATGATGAATATTATCGAAGATCGTACTGAACTGGAGCAGATATACTGTCTCATTCCCGGTAATATGAGGAAGCACATGTTCTCTCATATTAAAGAATAATATTACTATACCAGCTAAAAACAGCACATCACCCACACGGGTTGTAAGGAATGCCTTCTTTCCGGCAGCTGCTGCTGTAGGTTTCCTGAACCAGAAACCAATTAGCAGATATGAACACAGACCTACCAGTTCCCAGGCAATAAAGAACTGAAGGATGTTGTCTGCCAGCACCACACCCAGCATTGCAGCAGTGAACAATGCAGTCTCTGCAAAATATCTGGGTTTGGCTGGGTCGTGTGCCATATAACCTATAGCATAGATGTGAATGAGCAAACTCACAAAAGTGACCATCAACAACATTACACTTGCCAGAGGATCTATCAAAATCCCAACATTCAATACAGAAAACCAATGAGCAGATACCTCAATGGGTATACCTGATTCATGTATCTGTAAAAATGCCAGTACAGATATAATACAGGATATGGCGATTGCCAGTATCGGTATATATCCTCCGCCTGAAGGGAGTTTCTTGCCAAAGGCAAGGGTAAGTACAAAAGCTAACACCGGAAGTGCCGGTATCAAATATACTATATTATCAACAGCCATATCTTACCACCTCAGAATGTTGATGTTGTCGATATTGACATTGTTCTTAGACCTGAATATACTCATTAATATTGCAAACCCGATAGCTGCTTCAGCCGCTGCCAAAGCAATACTGAACAGCACAAAAACATGACCGTTCACCTGGCTGAAATGTGATGCAAAGGCTATCAGGTTGATGTTAGCTGCATTAAGCATCAGTTCTACACACATCATGATCATAATTCCTGACCTTAATGTCATCACACCATAAACACCAATGCAGAACACAATGGCTGCAACAATTAGATAATAACTGACCGGTAACATTACTCATCCTCCTTCTTGGCCATGTAAAGACTCCCTAATAGTGCCGCTAACAGGACCAGTGCAAGGACCTCAAAGGGGATTACATATTTGGTGAACAATAGTCCTCCCACATGTTCAATCCCACTTGCATCCTTTGACCCGTCTTCCCAGACTGTATAATCAATAGGTACACTTTCTGGCAGAGTGCTTTGCACTAAAGGGTCTAATCCGACGACACTGATAATCGCAAATACTAATACTGCCATCAACAGAAGTGCAGTCACCAGGTTAATTATATTCCAACCTTTACTTGGTAATTGTTCCATAATCACTCCACCTCCTGGTTTCTCGTAGTAAGCATTACTGCAAAGAGTATCATCACACCAATAGCTCCTACATACACCAGTATCTGCACTACAGCTATGAACTGCGCACTAAGCAACACATAAAATCCGGCAGCACCCATCATAGTTATAACACAATGGAAAGCACTGTGTACTACTTCCTTTGATTTTACCACCATGATGGATGAACCGATCATGATTATTGATATGATTGCAAATGGTATGATCTGTAGGTCTATCATTTCGTATACCCCCCGGTCCTGCCTTCAAGTTCAGCTTTATTCGGAGCTGCAAGCTGGTTAGGGCTGTAGACTGTTTCTTCCTTGGTCCAACAAGCCAGTTCGAAGTGTTTTGTCATAGACAGTGCCCCATTCGGACAAAAATCAACACACAGTCCGCAGAACATACAATGCCCGTTATCAAATTGTGGATACCATTTTCCGCTTTTTACTATCTCAATAACATCATTGGGACACATCTGGGAACATATGCCGCACCCAACACATTTATCCATATCTAGATGTTGCTGCCCCCTGAATGCATCAGGCAGTTCCATAATTTCTTCCGGATATAGTCTCGTTACAGATTTTGTATATACAGTGCGAAGAGTTATTTGTAAATTTTTTAATACCATCTTTTTCCCCTCCTATGCCCACCATAATCCTATAATCGTGGACCATACAAGGTTCAGCAAAGCAAGCGGGATTAATACTTTCCAGCCTATATCGATAACCTGGTCGATCCTGTATCTCGGCAAGGCAGCTCTGATCCAAATGAAAAGCATCATCACTATTATTACCTTGGCGACCACCCAGAAGATTCCGGGGATGCCCAGGTTACCGACAATCGGGAGACCATTCCATCCACCTAAGAATATCAGGGCAACAATAAAAGAAGCCACAACTGCATGGAGATATTCAGCAAAGAATGCCAGCCCCCATCTCATCCCGCTGTATTCCGTAGCCCATCCTGCGACGAGTTCTTCTTCTGCTTCAGTCTGGTCAAAGGGTATTCGTCCCACATCAGCCAACAAGGCTATGAAGAATACTACAAAACCCAACGGCTGTGCAATAATGAACCATATACTTGACTGGGCTTCCACTATTTCCACGATATCCAGTGAATGCGCCATTACTGCCACACTAATAATAGAAATACCCAGTGGAACTTCGTAACCGATCATCTTTGCTACGTTCCTGAACGCGGCAAGCACTGCATATTTACTGCTTGAACCCCATCCTGCCATAAATGTAGCAAAGATGGCCAACCCAGATACTGCTTCAAGATACAGGATACTGATATCCATTCGGGATACTGCTACTGCATATTCGTTCCCTTTGATTATTAGGAGATCAAAGGGAATTACTGCCACCATCAGGAAACCTGACGTAAGTGCAACAATCGGTGCACCAATAAATAACCACTTATCAGCCTTTGCAGGGATAATATCTTCTTTGGTGAACAGTTTGATAGCATCTGCGATCAACTGCAGTACACCAAATCGACCGCCCACCCGATTAGGACCTATCCTGGATTGCATATCTCCCAGGAACTTGCGCTCAAGATATACCATTACAAGAGCTCCGGCGAACACGGCTCCTATCACAAGCCCACCAAGAACACCCCTGATCCAGGGCGCAAATGGATTGTGTGCAAAAATAATAACAAGGTAATCCATAATAATTTCAAATATTCCCATAAATTACACCTCCTACCTGTCTACCTCACTGGTACATGAATCCATACTCGCTGCTATGGCAGCCACATCAGCTACATATCCTCCCAGCAATAATGGCGGAAGTGCCTGTGCCGTAGCAAATGCAGGACCTCTTATCCTGAAACGATATGGTTTATCGGAACCGTCAGAAATTATGTACATCCCCATCTCTCCCCTCGGATCTTCAATACGAGTATACACCTCTCCGGGTTTGGGCCGTGTGATATATGGTGTTACATCCTGCTTATACGGACCTGATGGCATCTGGTCCAGACACTGCTCAATAATATAGATACTCTCAAGCATCTCCAGTAATCGTACTTTGACCCGTGCAAATACATCACCATCGGTCTGGGTGATTACCTTAAAATCAAGATCATCATATACCAGGTAAGGTTCCATCCGCCTCAGGTCATACTCAACGCCTGTGGCCCTTAAAGGCGGTCCTGCCACTCCAAGTTCGCTGGCTTCTTTGGCAGTTAATACTCCTACACCTTTAGTCCTTCTGCGGTAGATTGAATCACTGGACATCATCGCATCATGGGATTTAACCTGTTTCTTCAGTTCACCCAGGGTTTTTAATGCCATCTCCTTATAGCCTGGCGGCAGGTCGTTCGCTACCCCGCCAAACCTTGCATAATTATGGTTCAGTCTTGAACCTGTAATAGCTTCCAGCAGGGATACAACCCCTTCTCGCTCCCTGACCATATAGATGAACATGGTCAAAAAGCCCACATCTGTAGTAAATTCACCTATTCCTAACAGATGGCTCTGTAATCTGCAAAGCTCATTAGTTAATACCCTGAGATACATGGCACGGTCTGTAGGTTCTATGCCCAACAGTTCCTCAACACCACGACAGTAGACATCGTTGTTGGAATTAGAGGCAAGATAACATATCCTGTCTGTCAGCGGAAGGATCTGGAGATATGTCCTGTCTTCAAACACCTTTTCCATCCCTTTATGAATATAACCGATATGGAGTTCGGCTTCTCTTATTGTCTCACCCTCTATCTTCAGGTCCAGCACAAAAGGACCTGGCTGCAATGGATGCTGTGGTCCAAGATGCAGGAGTATCTCAGATGGTTTGGGTGGGCAAGTAATTTGAGTATCTTCATGCGTCATTATTCATCACCTATGTTAAATCGGGATACCCAGCGTAATCTTTACGCAGTGGCCATTCTCCTTCCATTTCTTCTATCAGCAATAGAACCTTCATATACGGACAATCAGTAAATTTGATCCCATAAAGTTCATATGTTTCCCTTTCATACCAGTTAGCATTCCAGTATATACCACAAAGTGAATCAATATTCGGATCATCTCTTGGTATTGAAGCTTTTAATGTTATGACCAACGGTGCCGAATATGATGTGACATGATATACTACCTCCATCTTATCAGGAGGATAATCTATACCAGATATACAGGAAAGATGGTCAAAACCTTTGTCGAGTAGAAACTGCATAATCTCTTTTACTTTACCTGGTTCGATTCTGGCTACAGCCCTGTTCAGTGAAGGGACATCCACTTCAGAAACTGCATCCTTGAACGTATTTGACAGTTCTACCATGATGGTTTTATCGATCTCTTTATCTCCCATATTTTACTCACCACCATCTGCTGGATTTGGTATTACAGTCCTGTCTTGTTCAGCCACAATCTTTTTCTGTAGTTCAATGAAACCCTGCAAAAGAGCTTCGGGTCTCGGCGGACAGCCGGGAATATAGATATCCACAGGGAATATTTCATCAAGATGTGTGACTGTACTATATGATTCCCACCATGGGCCGCCGGAGATTGCACACTCACCCATCATCAATATCCACTTAGGTTCTAACATCTGGTCCCAGACCCTTTGCAGACCAGGCAGATATTTCTTGGAAACATAACCGCTGATCATCATTACATCAGCCTGTCTCGGGGAACACCTCGGAATAATTCCAAACCTGTCAGTGTCATAATGGGCTACACCTACGCATATTTGTTCAATTCCGCAGCAACCCATCGGATGGGTCATGAACCATAACGAGTTCTTTCTGCCCCAGTTCACAATTTTCTGGAGCGGTGAATTTTTAATGAACTCATTTATTGCACTGTTGGTAGTGACCACCACATTCGGTGGAAGCTCTCTCTCTATCTCACCCATTCCAAGACCCCCTTCTTCCATTCATATATAAGTCCTAATAGTACAACAATCATAAACAATACCATCGCTAAAATGCTAAAACCTGTAGTAAAACCTGGTGTAGTTGCAATCACAGCATCATTCACATAAACAGTAACCCACGGGTAAAGGAACAACAATTCAACATCAAACAATACAAAAAGTATTGCATATGCATAATATTCGACATTGAACATCATATTCGCGCTACCAGTGGGCACTGAACCACTTTCATAGGTTGTGAACTTGACTGGGTTCTTGCTTCTCGGCGATATCTGCTTTACAATAAACATTATTGCCAAGGGTATTACTAAACCAAATACAATGAAAATAGCTACAGGTATAAAATTATCAATAATCTCCGCCATATTATCACCTATATGTCCATTCGATATTGAGAGTTGAATTCTATGTATAAAAATGTTATGAAATGTTCATGGGATTTTAGTGGTCCCATGTTTCGTTATCAAGAATAGCAGATTTAACTTACAATCCCAACAAGAAAATCCTCTTGACAGTTGGATTAACTTGAGTATTCAAATTCATACTTAATGTACTGAACTAGTCAGGTCAAAGTCCCTTTGTTTTTACAATATCAGACTCTATATCATCGATTTCGGTAGTAAAAGCAGTGGCAATCTCCTTCCCCATGCCTATAAAATCAGTAATGCCCAGATATGTCAGACAGGCAACTTCCACATCAGGAGGTGTCCCATTACATGAAATATTAATGCCAAAATGTATTTTCTCAGAGGTAATCCCCGCAGATGCTATGCTAACACTCAATTTACCCATACCGATAAAAAGATCATCACCGCTGCGCATCGATTCTATGCCGTGGTGAAATAAGACATCTTTAGCACAGACAACCAGCAAGCGCTGCATATAATATGCAAGCCTTATGCTGCCCGGTGAATCGAACCGCTCAACTATGAAGTGCAACATATCCCCTCCCTTGATGGCTAGATTATTCTGCAGGTCTTCCAGGTCCTTGATATTTGAATCCGGAATATCCATAGCCCCCCTGAACAACACAATGCTGTCCCCTGGAATACCTTTTGAATATGCCCACAGCGGCTCTATCTGGGAGCCGTCATAATCCAGGGTGCCGGATAGTATCTCTATTCTCATGGAACCTGATGCTCTAAGCGAATAAAATCTAAAATAATACTACTTCCCTATTGTTATTTCCATTGCTGATACGTTGGTTTCGCCGCGGTCTGATGTTACCTTTTCTGTGGATATGATAATATCCCTCACTTCCACATCATTGAGGAACCTGTTCCTCACCACTTCCGCAACATCAACAGCTCTTGAAATGGCCCTGCCGCGTGCCTTGATAGTTACATTATTGGTACCACCATTGAACTGGGTTACCACTGCAAGTACATAGTTCATCACTGGTTTGTTACCGACATATACTACATCGTCATTTTCCATTTTGCCACCTCACTGAAATCAATATGGGTATAATACCTTTCAGCTATTCTACATATATTTTACTAATAAAACAGTTGAAAAACCAATATTCACTCATTTTGTAAGCATCCTGGCATCCACTGCTACCGACCCCTGGGAATACACGATCAAAGGGTTAATATCGATCTCAGTGATATCAGGATTCTTCTCAAGCATAGAGGATAATGCAGTGATCACATCAATAATGGCATCCAGATCAGCAGGTTCCCTGCCCCTTGCACCTTCAATGATAGGACTACCCTTTATCTCCAATACCATCTCCCGTGCCATCTCCCTGTCCACTGGTGTAACCCTGAAGGAAACATCCCTGCATATCTCCACAAATATACCACCCAGGCCGAACATGATCACATGACCGAACTGAGGGTCCAGTTTGGCACCGATGATCACTTCAAGTCCGGGTTCGGCCATCTTCTGCAGTACTACTCCTTCGATCCTGGCTTCCGGCAGGTGTTGTTTCACAGACTTCATCATCCCATGATATGCATCCTTTACCTCTTTATCCGAACCCAGATCAAGTATAACGCCGCCCACATCGCTTTTATGAGTGATATCACGAGAAAGGAGTTTCATTACAACAGGATGACCCATGGTTTTGGCTACTTCCACTGCCATCCCGGCTGAAGATGCCGCAGCCATTGGGAGTACGGGAATATTCCAGTCCCCTAATAATTTCCAGAGCCGTTCCTCATTCCCGTTCATTCCTTCACCTTCTTTAAAAATCCATGATGCTTGACCAGGGATGCCAGGGCTTTAACAGCTCTCTCAGGCACAGGGTAATTGGGAAGACCGCCAGCTTTTAAAATATCTATCCCCGCTTCTGTGCCTGCACCTCCAAGCCAGCATGTTATTACTGGTTTAAGACATCTACCGCGATGAATATCTACAATAGCATTTGCCGGGATGCGTGAATCCCACATCACGGTATGTACATAGATCACGATCAACGCATCGATATTGGGGTCACGCAACATATGTTTGACGATACCGTTATAGGTCTCGTAAGATGCCAGTCCGGCCGTATCTACCGGATTGCTGTATGATGCGAACTTTGGAACCAGTTCCTTGATACTGGCCCTTGTACCTGGCTCAAGACCCGGTATTGCCAGACCCAGGCGTTCACATGTGTCAGATGCTATGATACTGGCACCGCCGCCATTGGAAATTATTCCCACCCTGTTGCCCGTGGGTGCGGGCTGGACCGAAAGGGCCAGTGCAGAATCAAAAAGATCATCAATATTCTCGATCCTGATAATACCTGCCTGTTTGAAAGCAGCACTGTAAACATCATCCGAGCCTGCCAGACTACCTGTGTGTGAGAAAACAGCCTTTGAACCACTCCGGGTCCGGCCGGCCTTTACCGCAAGAATGGGTTTGGGTATGCCTTTGGCCAGTTCCATAAATTCCCGGCCGTGATTGATACCCTCAATGTACATTGCGATCACATCTGTCTGTTTGTCATCAGCAAGATATTCCAGTAAGTCCACATCATCAACATTGGCCTTGTTGCCAGTGCTTACCACGATGTTCAGGCCGATCCCCATCTCCATTGTCCAGTCAGCCAGGGCCAGTCCCAGTGTACCGCTCTGGGTAATAAAGGATATGCCGCCCTTTGCAGGTAGTTTAGAAATAATGCTGGCATTCATGCCTGCATGGGCATTGACCACACCCAGTGTGTTCGGGCCGATAAGCCTAATGCCGTATCGGTTAACAATCTCCATTAACTGTTCTTCAAGCTGCTTCCCCTCGCCACTCACTTCGCTGAACCCTGCAGTGACCATAATAATGCCTTTAATTCCTTTCTGGCCGCATTCTTCTGTTACTGCAAGTGCGCGGGATATGGGTACAACGATCACTGCCAGGTCTACAGGACCCGGTATATCCAGCACAGAAGGATAACATGTCTGCTCAAGGATGTCCGTTGCCTTCGGGTTCACAGGATATACAGGACCGGGAAAACCATTGCCCAGCATGTTCTTCAGTATGGTATAACCCCATTTACCTGGTGTTGCCGATGCCCCGATAACGGCTATAGATTCCGGTTCGAATATCGCTTTTAACGTCAGTTATATTTCTCCCGATATTTCATTTTTCAGCTAGATACGATACACCCTTTCTTGATAGTCAGGGGTATTTCACATCTGTAGGTTCATGTATTTATTACATTGTTTTAATAAATATTGTTTTTTTAAACAATTCATAAGGTTTATAAGATGCATTAATAATATTGCTGGTTGTATGATACGAAAGTGTCCGAAACATGGTTTTTTCAGAGGAGAAGTATGTCAATGCGGCGAGGCGGGCAGTTATGTGCTGGATGATGAACGCACTGAACGAATGGGACGGTTCCTTTCCGGAGCATTGCGGCATTTTCCGGATGACCTTGGGCTGGCCATGAACGAGCATGGCTGGGTAGATGTTGATGTTCTGGTGGATGTTATGATGACAAGGTATCAATGGGCATCCCGTAACAGGTTGATGGCAATGGTGGAATCTGATAATAAGGACCGGTACCAGGTATCAGGCAAGAATATCAGGGCCAGATACGGACACTCGGTTGAAATTGACCTGGATTTTCCTGAGAACGACCTGGAGTCTGTATATTACGGTGCCAGCCAGGAAGAGGCAGATATGATACAGGAAATGGGTATCAGGCCTGTGCGCCAGAGATATGTGCACCTGAGTTCCACTTACGAGAAGGCTGTGGAGGCTGCCAGTGTGCATACTGAGAATCCTGTTATCTTCAGGGTGGATGCCTTTGCTGCTATGGAAGGTGGTGTGGAAATGATGGTAGTGAACGAGTTTATCGTGCTGTCCGAGGAGATACCGCCTGAGTACCTGGAAATCACCGAGCCGGAATCACAATGATATTTTAAAAAGATCCTTTTTTTCTTCTATCCTGAACTCCACTCCCAAAAACTGCTCCACTACCCATATATTTGTCTTTGTATGCCCGGACACCTCCCGCACTGTGAAACTCCCGCCCCGGGCAAGCCCCATGTACGGAATCAACTGGTCGGCAAGGTGAACGTCCACCGCCGCCCATGAGTCCAGTTCTGTAATTATCTCCCCTGCAGCAGCCTTGCCCACCTTCTCGGCAGGCAGCCCCCGCTTGCCCAGGGCACTGCCGCCGGTATACCCGCACCACAGGGTTATCCCGCTGCCGGTAGATGGGGAACTGGCTGCCCATGTATCAATGGATGAATTATAGCCTGCCTTTTCCAGTGCTGTTGCCGCTGCATCTGCCTGCCGCTGCGCAACGTGGGGCGGCAGGTTTGAACTATGTGATATGCCTGAAACTATACAGGGTTCTTTCTCCGTCTCCGTCTCCGTCTCCTTCTCCATCTCTATCTCTATCTCCTCTTCCCCTTCCTCCTCCTCCTTCTTCGTATCCGTCTCTTTCTCTTTATCCAGTTCCACAGCCCGCAATGCTGACGGGTGAATGGTAGCAGTGACCCTGCCGCCCCCCCTGGGATAGTAACCCCGCCTGTACAGCTCAATACTGCACTTCAATCCCATAGCTGCAAGTACTGGCAGCAGCACATGGGCCATATAGTCAATAGGTGGTGACCATGCCACATCAGTGCCACCTGTGATATCCAGTGATACTGGTTCCTGTGCTGCCGAAGCGACAGGCATCAGGCACTGGAGAAGTAGTGTGATACTACCTGCCGTACCGATATCTATGCTGTAATGACCGCCCGAAATGTCACCAGGGCTAAATGTGAGTTCAGTGGAACCGGATTTCAGTCCCCATATCCTGGCACCGGTCATGTCAGCGGCCGTCCTGATGGCACTCATGTGCTGAGCCTTCAGTCCGGGTTTCGGTCTGTTGCTGCGGATATTGCTGATCGTTACCTCAGTTCCTGTAACTGCAGACAGTGCTACAGCCGTGCGTATGATCTGGCCGCCGCCTTCGCCGTAGGAGCCGTCAATCCGGATCAAGCTATACCTTCCATCTTATTTTTTGCATCATCTGCTGCCAACGTTACCGGGTCAATGATCATGGCAACCGGCGGCGAGTATGAGGTCTCCCAATCCAGCAGGTCGTCCACTTCGGCACCCATACGCATGGCAAAGCTGAGAGCATCGATCCTCTCTTTCACACCCTCGCCCGACACCACCTGTGCGCCTACAAGCTTCTTTTTTGAGAACAGTAGTTTAATGAACAAGGGCTTAGCACCCGGATAATAACCTGCCCTGGTATATCCCTTTGAACTGCCGCTGATTATGTTAATGTCATGGACTTTTGCCGTATGTGAGGTAATACCCACCGAACCTGCCACCAGATGCCCTGCCACCACAACACCGGGGTTTAATGTAGGTGGATAGATCGTCTCCTTACCAGCAAGGTTCTCGCCAATAACCCGTGCCATCCGCCTGGCAGCCGAACCCAGCCTGCTGATGACAGGCGAACCCGTGATGAGATCAAACACCTGGGCGCACTCACCACCTGAATAAACATTATCCTGGAACTCACCATTCATGCTCACCCTCAGTCGCTCATCAGTCACAATGCCGCCTGTGGGACCAATATCACACCCAGCTTTCCTAGCAACTCCTGTCAGGGGCCTAAGTCCGGTAGCCACGATAACAACATCAGCCGGAAGTGTTTCTTCTCCGGTACTGACCGATTCTACCTTTTCCTTTTCCTTTCCATTTACAGAATCTACACTGGTACCTGTCATTACCCTGATACCCTGTGAAATAAGATGCTGCTCTACAAATGATGCCATATCAGGATCAAGGGTCAGTGGAAGCATCTGGGGCAGGGCCTCGATCAATGTGGTATTAATCCCTCTCCTGGCAAGGGATGCTGCAACTTCGATTCCGATCCCACCCGCACCAATAACCACCACCCTGCTGTTATCATTAATATTATCCTTGATGTCCATGCCGTCCGATAGCGTATGCAGGGTGAACACACCGCTTAAGTGAATTCCGGGGATGGGCGGGATAAAAGGTGTACTACCAGTAGCAATCACCAGATAGTCATATTCAAAAACACCAGAATCTGATATCACTTTCTGGCTTTTGGCATCTATATGCCTGACCTCTGTGTCCAGATGCAGGTCTATACCCATTTCAATAAAGGTACCTGGCGGCCTTACCACCAGGTCAGGGAAATCAGATATAATACCTTCCAGTACGAAAGGCATCCCGCACTGGCTGTACGCAGTGTGGGTGTCAGATGAAAATACCAGAACATCACAATCCGTATGCCGTTTCAAATAGGTGGCTACAGTCATCCCCACGGCACCTGCACCAATAATAGCTACCTTTTTTGTCATTAGTTGTAATTTATGGTTAATAGCAAATTAGGTTTATCGTGAAAAAAAACCTGAATTGAAAAGCAGAACAAATTAGAATAAAACTTGTGATTATCGCCAATATGTAGATTGGCAGGCTTGAGAATTTGAGAATTTTAACTTCAAATAAAAGGTATTTTGTGTGAGCGGGTTGGGGAGTGGGGGTTAGTTAGAAAAACGTTGTTCCCGCTCACAATCCTCTATTTATTCAGAATAGATATATATAGTTATCGGAAATGGCATTAGAATTGAAAAAAAATTACTTCCACCCATGCTACTTTATAAAATATCTGTATTAAAATAGATATTAATAGCCCGAGCAGAAATTTTGCCTGCACCCATAGCACTTATGACTGTAGCAGCCCCTGTTACCACATCTCCACCGGCAAATACCCCGGTTTTCGAAGTGGCACCGTTATCATCGGCTACGATAGTACCCCATTTCGAAGTCTCAAGGCTTGAAGTGGTCTTCGGGATAAGCGGATTTGGAGATGTCCCTACTGCTATTATCACTACATCCACATCAAGGATATGTTCAGAACCTTCCACAGGTACAGGCCTGCAACGTCCCGATTCATCGGGCTCGCATAGCTCCATATTCAGGCATTCCATCTGCCTTACCCAGTTCTTCTCATCACCAAGTATCCGTGTGGGGTTTGACAGGAGCTTAAAAATAACGCCTTCCTCTTTTGCATTCTCAATCTCCTCACGCCTGGCCGGCATCTCATCATCTCCGCGGCGATACACTACAGTCACTTCTTCGGCACCAAGGCGAACCGCACACCTCGCAGCGTCCATTGCAACATTCCCTCCACCCACAACCACTACCTTGTGGCCCTTTTTGACAGGCGTATCATAATCAGGGAACTGGTATGCCTTCATCAGGTTAACCCTTGTCAGGAATTCATTTGCAGAATAAACACCACTGAGATTCTCACCATCGATGTTCATGAAGCTGGGCAACCCGGCACCAGTGCCGAGGAATACGGCATCATACTCATCCAGCAGTTCATCCACAGTCTCTACCATACCAACCACACTATTGAGCTGGATATCAACACCCAGTCTTTCTATGTATTCGACTTCCTTCTGGACAATGGATTTGGGCAGCCTGAACTCTGGTATGCCGTAGACCAGTACGCCTCCTGCCTTGTGCAGGGCCTCCATCAGTTTCACACTGTGCCCCATCTTTGCCAGTTCGGCAGCAGCGGTTAGTCCAGCCGGACCTGAACCCACTACGGCCACCTTCTTACCTGTCGGTTCGGGTTTTTCCGGTTCTCCCTGCTTGTTCTCCAGTTCCCAGTCAGCAGCATAACGCTCCAGTCTGCCGATGGCAACGGGTTCTCCCTTCTTTGCCAGCACGCAGACCTCCTCACACTGTGTCTCTTGCGGGCATACGCGACCGCAGATGGCAGGAAGTGCATTCATTGACTTCAGCTCATTAATGGCACCTTCCATATCGTCATCTGCTATACACTTAATAAAAGCGGGAATATCGATCTCTACCGGGCACCCGGCCACACACAATGGTTTCTTACACTGGATGCACCTGCTGGCCTCATTTAAAGCCTGTTCATGGGAATAGCCCAGGGCTACCTCATCAAAGTTGGAACGCCTCTTTTCAGGGTTCTGCCGTGGCATGTCCTGTCGTTCTAACACTGGCATTCCTCCCGTTCACATTTTTTGTAGTGTTCCATGGCAAGCTGCTCTTCATCCTGGTACATCTGCAACCTGTTCATGAGCAAGGTAAAATCGACCTCATGGGCATCGAATTCAGGCCCGTCCACGCATGCGAACTTAGTCTCGCCCCCGACCAGCACCCTGCATGAACCGCACATACCAGTGCCATCCACCATGATACTGTTTAGACTTACTACGGTTTTCACACCGAAAGGATGGGTTACCCCGGCCACGGTGCGCATCATTATAGGGGGCCCGATGGCAACCACAAGGGAAATGGATTCACTGCCTTCGAGCAGTTTTTTTAGCACATCTGTTACAAAACCGTGGTGCCCCTTGGTGCCGTCATCGGTTGTGATATACAGTTCATCACTTGCATCCCGCATCTTTTCCTCCCACAGCAGCAGGTCTGCACTGCGGGAACCTATAATGGATATTACTTTGTTGCCGACTTCTTTGTGGGCCCGGGCAATGGGATAAACAGGGGCTACGCCCACACCGCCACCCACACATACTACTGTACCTATCGGCTCTATCTCTGAAGGATTGCCTAGGGGGCCCACGAAATCAAGCAGGCTTTCTCCGGCGTTCATTTTAGATAACTGGGCTGTGGTCTTTCCCATCTCCTGGAAGATAATGGTTATTGTGCCCTTCTCGCGGTCAAAATCAGCAATGGTCAGGGGAATTCGCTCTCCTGCATCATCTATCCTCAGGATGATGAACTGGCCTGCCCGGGCTTTTCTTGCTATCCTGGGGGCAGAAATGATCATATTGTGTATTGTTGGAACTATCTGGCTTTTTTCAATTATCTCAAATGGCATATTGGTTTTCCTTCTAAATAGAATATTGAATGGGTGTTGGGTGAAGTGGATTTATAATGTAATCGATAAAGTAAAAATTTAACGGTTGTAAATTTTTTTATGGACGCCATAGAAAAATGTAAATATACCATTTACGGGCTGCTGGAAAACATCATCATAAAACGGGCATGAATCCCCCGGCCTCCCCGCAATCTCCAGAGCCAGGGGCGGAATTAAAAATTTTCTTGATAAAAAATATAGTATTTTTTTATGTGATGTGAATAATGAAAATTATATGAAATGAAATATATCACGTCTTTTCTTGAATTGCATAGTACCCTGACAAATATCCCAGTCTGCGATAGATATGTCCAAACTGACTTGCTTGCAGGTCATAATGGAAAGTGCTCCTTCAATTAAACCTTGAGTGCTTCTGCAGAGAGGGGTTTTTAAGGATAATCCTTGGTTTTTGCACAGATCTTTTATTAAACACTTTTTAAACCGGATGTCTGCTGTATATTCTTTTTCTTTTGAGTCTTCATTTATAATTTCTATATCTATGTCATAAGAATTTTTGATATATTCAATGAATTGTTTCAGAGCAGTTTGCGGATCTTTGTCTGTTCCGATTTTTTCCCCGATTTTTTCCCCTTTTCGAAAAAAATTCATATAAATCAGGTCACCTGTGACTTCATCTCCATTTACTTCCCTGAGTATATCAAGCAATCCTGCAACCAGTGTCATACACCCCAGTTCAGATGTGGGTTCCGAAGTCATAATTAAACCTTTTGTAAATTTGTATATTCAGTGGATAATTCAATCCACTATGTTTTAGGGTTTTCTATTTTCTTACTAAGGATCATTTATCAGTAGATGCTATCTTAACTGCTGTTCATGGAATTGATATGGATACTCTGAATATCCTGTATATGGCAGATAGTGCAGGAGTATCCTCTGGTCATATGTATTGTTATAATATTTCCGTAGCTTGGCTGAATCGCATCAGGGTAGTCGTGACATGTATCGCAAACCATATCATGTCCTGGTAGTTTTTCCGGGATGATCGGTTCAAGACCATGGCAGACAACGCATGAAAGATTGGCTGTAGTTTCTTTGATGTGCAGGTCGTGGAGATCTGTTCCATGACACGGTTCACAATAGATTCCGCCCTCTACATGCTTCGTTTCTTTTTCCGGTTGTGTGTGACAGATTTTACAGTCTATTGATTGTTCCGGAATGGGTTCGAATTCAGGTATGATGATTTCTTCTACGTCTGTGTCATTTTGTGGTGCAAAGACATCTGTAGTTGCTGCCAGGTAGACAACACCCACAATAAGTAGAATGCCTGATAGTGCAATTATTGTAATGTAAGTTTTATCTTTCATGGCCATAACTTATTAAAATATTTATACTATATTAATTTATACAATTTGAATAGATATTACTTTCAATCTTAATATGGTATACTCTTGTTTCGATATATAATGATTTCGTACTCAGACTTTATACAAATGTTGAATATATGAATCCAAAAGATATATAAAATAACGAAAACAATATAAAAGAATATTTTAATATATGGAGTGTGAATTCTTCATAAAATTCTCAAAAAAATGGAAATTTCAGGCAGCTGCGATTAACAGGATACGATCCAGTCCTGCAAATCCTGTCAAAAGATTTGATTGAAACGAAGAAAATTACCGATATCTATATCGAAATGTGTTTATAATTTACCATACGTTAAAAAAATTGGTTTGAAAATTTGAATTATACAATCCGGCAATTTAAGATATTTTTCCATCAAGGATAAAATAGTTGCCCCACATAAAATGAATTGATAAAAATTATGATTCCCACTGTACCCACTGGACGTAAATATACCAGTCACACTCTCCGAGCTATGTCTTTACTTGCTGCCTGTACGTGCTTGGTTGTGCTATTTGTAATGATGTGCGGGGTGGCAGAGGCTGCGGATTATGGCACGATCACTGTCACTACTGATAATGATGACCAGTGGAGCACGAATCTGAGCAATAATGTGAGTAATGTGACAGGAAACATTATCGTGAACGACGGCGCCGCGCTGCACCTTAGCAACGCAACGATACGGATGAAAAACGAACCTTCCATCAATGTCGAAAGCGGCGCAACCATGAACGTGACCAATGGTTCGATTTTCACGAGTGATTCCGGCTATTACAGTTTCAACTACAAGATAAATAGCAGCGGGAATCTGAGCGACAGCACCGTCGAGTACAGCAATGAGTTGAACATCCAGACCATCAATAATATAACCATTGATAACTGCACCATCCGCAACAATCAGAACCATGGCATCTACCTGACATCGACCTCAGGATATGTCAACATCACAGACTGCATGATCAACAACACCGTCGAACAACACGGCATATTCATAGAGTCCTCGAAGAACAATATCCTGCGAAATAACAGTCTGAACAACAACAGTAGGGATTACAGCCTGTACGTCACAGGAGACTATGATCAGGATATCGACACCACCAACACCGTAAATGGCGGGCTGGTATACTATAACTACAGCGACAGCGGCACGATTACCGGCGAAAATAACATAGGGCATGTAACGATCGCCAATTGCAGCAATCTATGGTTCACGGGCTGCACGATACATAATGGCGACGGCGTTCGGATCATCGAGTCTTCATCGAATGGAATTAGTGGAAGTACTATCGAGAATAACACAGGGCAGGGTGTTTACTTTGCTGATTCGAGCCACAACACCATAAACGACAGTTATATTCTGAATAATAGCAAGCAAGGAATCTATTCTACAGGATCGAGCAGTTACAACCGGATCATCAACAACAGCGTCATCAACAATGCAGGATCTGGCATTTATTTAAGCGGAATTGGAAATAATAATATCACAGATAATAATATATCAGAGAATAGTGGCAACGGCATCAGTATAGGTTCCGCCACTGAACACCCCGGCGATAACATCATACAAAATAATACAATACTCTCGAACAGCGGCATTGGCGTTACTTTCTATTCCAATAATAATGATTTAAGCGAGAATACAATATCAGGGGACAGTAATCATACATTACAATTCATGGACCCGTATTATTATAAAAATTACATCTGGCGCAACAACACAGCAAACGGCGAAGAAGTGAACTATTATCATAATGAACAGGACATAATCATCGAGTCGAAATATCTCTCGGCATCCAATGTGAGCAATGTCGGAAAGATCACGCTTATCGATTGTACCAACATCACCATAAGAGACAGCGAGTTTTCGAATAATGTCAAATCCGGTTATGGTATATTTTTGTGGAATTCAAGTAATAATAACCTGACCAACAACACCCTATCGAATAACTACAATGGCATCCTGCTACACGCTTCATCAAACAACAACATAACTGATCTGCAAACAACAAATCCAAGTAACGAGTATGGAGCAATCTTTGAATCGTTTTCAGGTTATAACAGCATCATAGACAGTAGCTTTGCAGCCACGAACAATTATGGATTGTGGATCACTTCATCTAATCACACCACCCTGATAAATATCATGATCTCATCTGTGAATCAGTCAGGATTAGTCACAAGCGGTGCCCACTATATTGACATCACGAACGCCACGATCGTTACAACCGAGGCAGATGGTGCATATCTTATATCATCCGATCATGTCACTATCACAGAGTCCGGCATTACTGCTAACAACACAGGTATACATTTCACCGGTTCCAATCACACTGACCTGATCAACAACACAATCGGTGGCGAAGACGGTATCTATATGTCAGAGTCGCACTGGGGCAATCTCACAAACAACATCATCGATGCCACACTAAATGGCATATTCCTGACCACATCAGGGAATCATAATCTCACTGCAAACAAAATCACGAACTACACGAGCATCGGCATCCTCCTTGAGAAGTACTCGACGAACACAACGATGATCGGAAACGATCTCACACCCAACGGGTCAGAGTTCGATATCAGGATCAATGACTCAAACGGCGCAACCTTCACAAACAATGAATCGACAGCAGCGAATTACATATTCTATCTAACCAATGACACCAGACTCTGCACGCTCGATACCGTCTTTGACAAAACAAAGGTCGGCTATGAGGATACATCGAATCTGACACTGATGTGGCGAATTGATGTGCTCTGCTTGGACAACTTCCACCAGGAGCCGATGTGGACGAACCTCACAGTGCGTTATAGGGATATCGGCGATTATAACGAGTCGCTGTGCTGGGATGGCGAGACCCCTAATGCAAATGGCAGATTGAGTAACAATGCCTTCGGTGATTACGGACCTCCCACCTCCAGCAGCAACTGGCTCCCTGTAATCGAGTACAAGCAGAATGCAAGCACAAAGATGATCTACCAACCGATGAATTGCACGGCAGTCAACAGGTGGGATGTGCTTAACAATATATATGGCAAGAGCTACAAGAACATCACGGCTGCGATCTCAGGACCCGGGGTCACTATTCTCGTGGATGCAGGTCACACCCCAAATGGCAAGTGCTACTACTGTCATATTGACAAACTCAGGTATGCGGATGGCACGTTCAAGTTCCTGAATACGACACACTGGACAGAGTATAACGCAAGGATCATGAACGCCTCATTGGGTGATCCGTACACTCCCGGGCGGTGCACCGACTGTCATAACGAGACCGATTCTATAAAATTCCCGCACGGAAACGCAAGCGGTAAGGATCTCTTATATCAGCCAAGCCCGCAGCTCTGCTACAACGGCAAAGGCAACCAGACATGCCACAATTCAAGTGTGGCGGTCAGAGCGACACTGAACCAAAAAGAGGAGTTTAACCAGACGACCCACCACCCACTCGGGGATGGGAAACTTGCGTGCAAGGCGTGCCATGACAATCACGGGTCAAAGCACCGGTTCGATCTGCTGAGGTATTATACGAACTCTACATCAGGGGGGTATAATTCAGACAACTATGCCCTTTGCTTTGTGTGCCATCTTGAGGAAAAGATCGTGGCGAAGATGTCGGGTGAGGATGATTTGCATCTTCAGAATTACACGAATCAGACGAACTTCAGGGATGAGTATTATAATGGGCCAGGGTTCAGCAGTTCAAATAACCTAAATATCCATTCTCCGCGGGATGAAATTACCCATACTCAGTATAACTGCTACTCCTGCCATAATCCACACGGCAGCGGTAATCCGGCAACCACACGTGATGAAGCAGCGGGTGGTGGCCCAATTAACTACACCTACATCACCAATGTCTCGCCTACAGACAACACGGATTGGGAGGTACTGGATTACGCTAACTGGAATAATACCACCGCGAACAAGGGTGGTGGACTTTATCTGACTGAGGATGGTTGTGCATGCCACTATGTGGATCAGTGGGGTGATAATGGAATCCTCTCGGTTGATTTTTTCACCTACCGCGAATTCATCGACTACAAACCCGCAGGCGGCGCGGGCTGTCTCGAGTGCCATGACAACAATGCTTCTGCATACAACGAAACCCCGATCCGTCCGATCGTGAACCTGACCGCAATCAAACTTGCAATGCACACCAATCTGAGCGGCGCGTTCCGCAATGGCAGCATTCTTCAGGGAACCACGAGGACCTTCAACCAATGGCTCGAAAATCGTACTTACACACCTGCACAAATCAACAACATCACCGAAGACAACGCGATCTGCTGGGCATGTCACTCCACCAACGGCACGCCGCCGTATCCTGGATTCCATCCGGATCGGGCACTGAGCCCGTACAAATGCCCGAAGTGCCACGGACCAGAGGATGGTCAGCCCCCGCACACACAGGGGCTGGTTGCTGCAATCGATAACCACGGTCCGACCACCAAGGGCATAGGATCGATATTCATCCAGACCGATGTCGGGAGCAACGGATCATGCGAAGACTGCCATGCACCAAGCGTTCTGCAAGATTATCGCATCGATGATCCTTTCAACCCTGATGACGATTTCGAGGTGTGGAAGTACGGAACAAGACAAGTAGATGGTTCTGGTACCATCCAAAATTTTGTTAAATATACAGGCAGAACCACGATGGGCAATGTCTCGCACTACGGACTGAATAGATCGCAAGGGGAGGCACTCAATATTGCAAATCCTCTCTTAGACACCTCAGACTGCTTATTCTGCCACTGCAACTCCACAAACGGCGCGATATGGGGCAATGCTCCGAATGTGACCGATAATATGTACGGAGCAAACACTTCGAATCTCTCTGTGTGCTATGATTACTGCCATGTGCTCCCTGACTACATCTACAACGTAAATGAGGATAATATCCCGCATTTCCATAACAAGTCACTCTATGCCGGCGGCGGGTTCGACTGCGTGATCTGCCATGACATCGGCAGTTCGTACGGAGTCCAGTCGCTCGTCGATGCAGACGCGATCGCTGCCGGCATTCACGGGAACGTTACCAACAATACATTCCCATACTTCCTTGAAGTCGATCCGAGATCGAAGCCCTGCTGGGGCTGCCACAACAGTGACGGCATGCAGCCAGAGGGAATGGGGGACAGGAACTTTATTTACCAACCGCATAAGAAGCCGTGGTCATGCGAGGACTGCCACGCACGAAGCGATGAATGGAACGCTGAAACGAGTTACGGAGAGACATGGATAAGTGCGAGTTATCCGCCAAACCGCCTGCCTCCGATAATATACGCGCATTATCCGAACTCAACGACACTCGAGACCAATATGAGCCATGGGCGTTGTTTGGACTGCCACAACAACAGCATCAACCAGGACCACGCGGACACACACGGGCAGAAGCTCAATAACACGCTCGCATCGAACATCTCGCACTACGGCACAACGACAGACCTGATCTATCCGACCGAGGACTGCAGCATCTGCCACAACACCACAACAGACAATGCAACGAAGTGGGGGGGCACTGTGCAGAATCAACACGGCAACTTCACAAACGAGTCAGACCCGGATGATGGCTGCTACGTCTGCCACACAAATGACGATAAAACCCCTGTGGACTTCCATGCAGCAAATCTGTGGTCAGGAGAGGGTGGATTCGAGTGTCTGGACTGCCACGACAATGATGGATTTGCAAAGAGAAAAGTGATCAATGGGAGTGTCTATGAGGGTGCGATCCACACCAGGATGAACAACGCGACCACCGGTCTATACGGCACCAACCAGTCATGCTGGGTCTGCCACTTCGAAAATGGCATGAACGCGGATAAGCACAGTATGCTAAAGGATCCCCCGTATCTCTGCCACGACTGCCACAACAAAGCCGGAGGTCCATTCAGCAATGTGAGCGATGCACCAGAGGTTCACAACCACTTCAAGAATGGAACCAATATCTCTGCGTACTGGACGCGTCCGACAGATTCGGACTCGTGCATGGGCTGCCACAACCAGTCAGAGATGTTCTATCCGTTCACAGAGAACGATACCTACCGCACGGCATTCTCGGTTGTATCCCATTACGGAGACAACCGTACCGATATCGTGGATATGTTCGTTGAGAATAACAACACCGCGTACTGCTCATACTGCCACGTCAATACATCAACTCCGTTCATGGAGTTTGAGAACGATAAAAATATCCGGCACGCAGGAAGCCAGAACTGCAGCGAATGTCATGGCGATGGCAGGCTTCACAACGAGACCCTGACACGGGCGCACACGAGCGGGAACTGTACCGACTGCCACGCGCTCTATGGGGTTAACAAGACAAGCAGTGTCTACGTGATCAATGTGACAGCGATGAATCTGGGGGTACATGCGAACTTGAACGATAACATGACCCCAGTTGCATCCGCATCGCCGATCAATGACCCCAACAATTCAATGTGCTGGGGCTGCCATGTACCGGGCGGGGCATACCCTGAGACCGGTCACAACGAGACGTTCAACAACGACGCATACCTCTGCTATGAGTGCCACAACGGCACTTATGCGTACCTGAACGTGAGCAACGCAACCGCGGTCTATAACCACTTCAAGGGCGGCATCGATATCAAAGCACGCACGAATGCCGAGACGAACTCGACCTCATGCGGATATGGGTGCCACAACTTAAGCACGATGAAAGTTCCGGGCTTCGATGCCGGCGGGAACGCGTCGTACCGTGTTAACATGTCGCAGGCATCGCATTATGCGAGAAGCCGCCCTGATATCGCAAACGTAAATGGCGGTTACTCAGACTGCACATGGTGCCACCGGGACTCGACAAACGAGTTCATCGGCATATTCGAATATCCAGGTCCGCCGAACTACACCGCAAACATCACACATGCGACAAAGACGTCTGGCTGCATCGTTCCGGAATGCCATAATATAGGCAGGATGCATGATTTGAATCTTACGATCCCAACGCTGAACTGGTCCGAAGAGTGCAAAAGCTGCCACATCGGACTGGAGGACTCTGATGCGTATGTGAACGAGACAATGTTCGATGCTAGTGTACACGGGGATGTGAACTGCACGATGTGCCATATCAACACGCAGATGAATCACCCGATCGAGGATTATACATGGAAATGGTGCGAGTGCTGCCATTCGTATCAAGCAGATCCGATAAACGAAAGCGATCGCCACAATGTAACAACCACACCATCCACATATTCGGTCGGAGGAAAGAACGTGCTCGATATCGAGGAATGCACCACCTGCCATAATGCAACAGCATATAATGCTGCTGTTGGTTATTATAATTCTACATATAATTGCAGATACTGCCACGTTTATCCGGATAAAGGTAACAGAACAAGTCAGGAGTGGTACTGAAAATCTATGATCTCAAAAAGAATAATTATCGCGGGAATCTTAATTATATTGATCATAGGCATAGCTAATGCTATGCTTTCAGGCAGTCACGAATTATTTAAAACTGAGACCATTCCGCAGGAATTTTGCAGCAAATGTCACTCTGCATCTGCAGCCAATGTCAGCGCTGGCGCACACAGCCCGGTAAATTGCCTATGTCATGGATACAATCCAAACTCAGATTCGAAATATAATGTTAATCTGACACATGATCTTACCAAGAATATATATTGTACCAACTGCCACTCAAAGTATAATGAAACATCCGGAGATATCGTGATCTATAGTGGTATAAGCGGATTAAACCAGTCTGCGCATTATATAATTGATAAAACTGACGATCAATTATACAACAACAGCAGGGGGTTTTTCAGTGATCCTGAGTAAATCAATTATTTTGAAATACAGGGATGTGACCTGTTTATTCAATCAGGAAGTGCATAAATATATAACGGTAGATATGAAGTGCCAAATGCCTGATAATAATGTTATGGTGAATTATGGAACGCAGTAAAATATTATTGATAATTGGTTTATTAGCGCTTGCAATATTTATTATGCCTGATATACTTTCAATGTTCACGGGGCAGCATAGATTTTATGATGAAGTGAGCTGCCAGCGCTGCCATTTTGCAGAATATAATGAGGTAAATGGGTCTGCTACCGGTCAAGTACATATCAGGGCAGCCAGCAACACTAATTATACTACTTATCTTGCCATTGGAGGTATTGATTATTATCCATCAAACGGCACAATTCATTCGGTCGATAATCAGATCTGGACATGGGACGGCAATTCATGGACCAATGATACAACATCATTATTAGTCAGTCTGGATCATAATGATAATTCTGAGATCGATGGAAATGAAATCTGTCACCTATGCCACAATACCTCATTAATAGACAAGCCTGATGCCCATGCAATGACCATGAGAACATGTGATGATGACTGGTGTCATGGCAACAGGAATTATACTTTAAATGACCCCGAACTGTTCAACACGTCGCAGACCAGACTCAATGTGGGACTGGTCTTAAATTACTCAGGTAACCTTCACAGAGCATTCTATCTCAGCCAGTCTAACGAGGCAACCAGGTACATAGCAGGTAATCCTTTCGACCATACAATGGGAAATGTCAAAGGAGATTATTTTTCAAAGGGTTACTGGGCATGTGTCGGGTGTCATTCCGGGGTTCAGGTCGATATAGAGATTATTCCAGGTGAGTACAATCACACTGGTGGGCCACCACGGAAATACCTGTAAACTGCACTTATTTTATCAGATAATGAAAATGCAATAAGGCCACCGATTATTGTGCTGAGTATATCCGGGATTTCGAGTGTGGATAAAATAAAATCCGTAAGTGTTGTAAAGTCCTTTGGGTAATATGGCATGCCGTGAATGATCTCGGTTTTAAAATAAAAAATTATGATATATCCGATAAGAAGAGAGACTATTGCGACCCCTGCAAAATAGAGCAGGTTAACTGGTGAGATATCCATATTATCCTCCTCGTCCTGGTCGCTTAAAACCACAAGTCCGACTCCGCTAATAAAACCAGCGATAATTCCAACAATTGGTGCAAAATAGTTTAGGAGTATAACGACTATTCCGTAGATAATACCACCCGCGCCAGCACTTGCCACGGTTTTGACTGAAATTTTTTTGGGCATCAGATTTACATCCACATCGATTAAATTTATATGAAACTGCTTGCTGTTACTGGCAGTTACTTGATTCTATAAAGAATTCTCACACTTGTTTATTAAGTTTTTTGATTTGAATCCTATCGGTCATTTGGGTATTTAGTAAAATATCTCAAATCAATTCAAAAGACTTATTAGTTATTAATGTCTATTTGCTAGTTTATGCGGTCAATTTTTGTCATCATACTAATCGCACTAATCATGGCATCTGGCTGTCTTGGTGAAAAAACAGTCATAAAAGCCAATATTACAATTACAGAGCACAACAGTACACCGGTTATAGATAGTATAGATGTTACAAGTGCGAAAGTTAGCAACGCTGAAGATTATAAAGAGCCATCGGCTCATTTTCCAGGTGTTTATATGAGTACTATCTTGGACTCAAAACAGATTGATTACTGGAGATCTGTTAATTATAAAGGCAGTGGGGAATATGAAATTATATCAGAACTGAAAATCATTCCAAACAAAGGAGACAGTGTCGATGTTTACATTAAAGTGCATGACAACAATGGTGATGAACTGACTTCAAAAAAAGTTACACTGATATGGGAATAATTTTTTTTATGAAAGAAAAGAGTTAAATACAAAATTAACTATATAATTAAATAACTTAAATAGTATTGAAGAGTGGATTAATTATGGATAAAAAAAGTATCTTTATTTTAGGATTTGCTATAGTTGCAATCGGGTTATTCATTATACCCAGCACAATGTCGATGTTTATGGGATCGCATCGATGGTACACTGTAACATCTGCCAGTGGTCAATATGATATGTGTGAGAGATGTCACTTTGCCGAGGTTGGTGAATGGAAGGCTAATACTGGTGCGCATTCTGCATATAGTGCAGTGATGAGTGTAGATGGTAGAGATCCGGGCTGTTTCTGTCATCAGATCAATGCTACTGCATTGGAAGAATTTGGAATTAATAGAACAGCAATTGACAATTTTGGCTATGAAATTTTCAATGAATCAGGAGATTTAAATCGTTCCTCCAAAGAAAAATGGAATGAATCATGGCGAACAAAGTCTACGCCGCATGCTGCAATTACAATCGAATGCATATCATGTCACACTAATGCCAGCGCACAATTGAACAATGAGAATGAGGCACACAAACCTTTCTTCGACCAGTCTAGAAATAGTTCAGTTGGATCCAACAATACTGCATGTATGGCATGTCATACAATGATAGGACTCAATATTACGATGAACCGGGTAGAGGGTGGTTTATTCATAAACGCAACCCATTTGGAGAATTATACCTGGACAATCAATGTTACTACAAACAACACCAGAACAAGCGAGTCTCAATATTGGCCTGCAAATGAAACAAATGTAACTGGATAAGTTGACCATTGGTCAACTTATTTTTTTACTTTTTTTAAAAAAAATGTCATTTATTGAACTGATTATTGGGACAATAATCTACAGTTCGTTTTACCTCTATTATAATCATTTCTCTATTATAATTGGATTTCTTCTGTTGATTTCATTTTTCTATATCTTCTATAGGCTAAATATTAATAAAATAAATATTATCCCCGGTTTAATCAACCCGATCATAAGAAAAAGTCCTGATCATAAACGATCTTTAAAAGAGCAGACGAAGCAATATTACAAATCATCCAGAAAACCGAATATTCTGCCAGTACTGGTTCCCCTGTTAATTACAGGGTTTACAGCATACATCATTCTTAGCAAGATTATGTTTTTTGCTATCATAACATCAGGCAGCATGTCACCTGCCCTTGAAACAAAGGACCTTGTTCTCATGCAGAACCTGAAAGTCGATCCACAACAGGGAGATATCATCATGTTCGAAACAAAAGAGGCACCAATGCCGGTTATCCACAGGATATATTCAATTTCAGGTGAGGATATCAGGACAAAAGGTGATGCTGCGGAACTGGTAGATAACTGGATCATGAGAAAAGACCAGATACAGGGGGAGGCTTTAATATTTCAGGGTAAGCCAATTGTAGTTAAGAGTATTGGCGAATATTTACTGTTCGATCCAAATAATGTTCAAATTACCAAGTACGGATCTGAGATATACCAGATGAGCAAGATTATAAAGAATATAAAAAATCTCGGACTTACAATATTTATAATCTGTATATTGCTTTATATATTCATAAACTTCAAATCCACTGGTAAAAGTTACTGAATATCTATTTAATTTACAGGTAAACGACATTCTGCCATATAAAAAATGAAAGAACTAAATAAACATAAACCAGCCTCATCAATTAATATACATGACTGAAAAACCAGGTATTTCACTTTTGGAAAAATTTAGTATATTGTTTATATTATTCATGGCAATTTATTTAATATACTTACATTATACGCCAGTGATAGATGTACTGTCAGGTAAAGAATTCAAACCACAGGATTTTATTGTGAATCTGACTATTATAATAATTGGATTATGTGCTTTATGGGGCGGGATTACTCTTGCAAAAAGAACTATTGCCATGGAACAACTGATCGATATAGGTTTTGAAAACGGGGTATATAACAGGCTTGAACCCGTTTTGGAAGAAATCGCGGGCACTCAGGTTGTGATCAATAAGATGGATGAACGGTTAAATAACATGAACATCAATCTGGATCGGCTTAAAAAACGTTCGGTTGAATTGAAGATTCCTGGGACTGAGCCCGCATTCGGGATTGATATTTCTGCACAAATCTCTCGTTTTCTTCGATTGATTATTTTAATTAACATTACGCTCGTTACATTCATATTTCTTTTAAATTTCACAGACAGTTATACTCCCTTTATACTGACAATTATGTTTATTGTCTGGTGGCTTGAAATAACCTATGAATACACCCTCTGGGAAAAATCATCTGCATATTATTGGGTTTTTTTCCCGATACTCACCATTCCTATCACAACAATACTGGGTGACATAATGTATGGAAGTGGGATTTTATTTGGCAGCATGGGCATCTTACTTGCATTATATGTAAGTGCATATTATACCTGGAGTAAATATATTATTGAGGGAATTTTACCATTTGATTTGAATAAGCCTATCAGTAGAATTCCCAGTGATAATACAATTTCTTCACATTTCTTTTCATCCAGAACATATTTTATACAGCATTATTACAAATATGGAAAATTTTTAACAAATGTTTCGATCATTTTTGCATTTTTATTAATATTACAATTATTCAGCGTGAATATATATTACATAAAATTCCTACCAAAGTTTTCACTTGATCAATTTGTATTCTTAGGTATTTTTTCAATAATATTTTATATATTGGGTGTCAGATTGAAGCACAAAAAAAAAGAAAAAGAAGCGGAGACAATATGAAAAACATCAACACTGCACGGATATTGTTATTATTTATACTAACGTGTAGTGCAGGTGCTGGTGTGGTCCAGGCACAAAATTATACTGTGATAATGAACTACGGTCAGACTCCGTATCAACTCGGATACTTAAGTCAGGGAAATGTCACAGGCTGGACCTGGTGGGATACTGACGGCGGGATGCAGCAAAAAAACCTAATTCTGGTAAGTATTATGGAGAATGCCACACCAGTCAGCGGCCTCTCACCGCCTGCATGGGAACAGGACGGTTCAGAGAGCCACGACAATGGAGGAAATAGCTGGAAGGCAGGGGAAGGTATACATAGCTGGCATTATCTCGACAACCATACTACATCCGGGACTCCCCTGGAGGATATTGTCTTATCCGGATCCCAGGAAAAACTGGGTTTTTTTGCAAAGACATATAACTGGCTTAACGAATTGATCACAGGAGTTGATCCCGCTGCTGAAGAGCCGATGATCAACCTGACATACTGGACTAAGTATAATATGACAGATAATTACGGTTTTGTCAAAGTTTCAGTTGACAGGGGGGCAACCTGGGACACACTTGAAGAATATTCGGGCAACAGCAGCGGATGGGTGGAAAAAACAGTCAACCTGACAAAGTATGATGGACAACAAATACTCATAGCATTCTATTTCAGTGTAAATAACAATAACGATGAAGATTGGTGGATCGATGATATAAAAGTGATGTCAAATGGTGACGATATTTTCAGTGATGGTGCCGAAGATTCACCGCCCGCACTCACAGTAGATGTTACCTATCCGCATTACAATTATTCGAGTGATGATTTCTCAAGTGAAACCACAACAATAGGCCTTGTAGAGGATTATGTTCACCAGATATATTACGGAGTGTTCAATTACCCGGATGATGCTTATACTGGTGAATACCAGGTCGATTTCAGTACTACAATAAATTCCAAGGATCTTCAGGCATCAACCAGTTTCAGTACCACATTATGGGGCTGCCAGGCAAGAGGCTGCCACGATTCATGGAGTCCGCAGAGCAATCCCTCAGAGCGTAACCCGACAGTTATGATACATCCTGATAACATTACATCAGAACTGAGTGGAAACTGCCTGAGCGTGTGTCACAGTACCTATTCATCGCAGTTCCTGCGGGCAACTCCCCTTCACCTGCATGATCTTAAATACGGCCATGAGGGTGGATTTATTTATGGTACAAGTGGATGGACTACTATTTACAATAGCACAAATTCAAACGTACAGACGTATTATAAAACATCTGTTAAGCGACCCATTTTACAGACCACATTCAATGTTGCCTCTCATGTAACAGAAGCAGATTGTATTGACTGCCATACGAATTTTATACATGACAAGACTGGAACTGATAAACATCTAATCGCAAACACTGATGAACTCACAGGAACTAATATCAGTAGTACTGGCATTCATGCAATAAAGGTAACATGCGAAGAGTGTCACGGAGATTTATCATACCCTTCAATTCCTGATCAATATTCATTGAGCGATACTATCGGATCTTATAATCCGGAGTTCATGTCATATGAAGCCGTGACAAAAACCTATATCATCAATATGGACAACTCCAGAACAATTGATGTGACCGTAACCGGCGATGACGATGAATATAAAATATATCTCTCACTTATCGGACCGATAGACGATACCACCAACGGTCTTCAGGATTTAAATACTGCTGACCCGTGGGATGGCACCTATTGTGTACCCAGCGTCAATGGAACTGCCACATTCGCATTTAGATCAAAAATATATTATCCCGCGGGCGATAAATTCTACGGTGTTACTTTTGATTCATCTCCAAAAAGCGGTATATGGATCGCCAGGGTATTTCCACGGTCCCCTGGTACTTTTAATTATACAATAACTTCCAGTCATCCGATCCAGCAAAAACCTGTTATTCATATACCGTGGAACTGCAGTGAATGCCACAATCCCAGTGCAAGCGGAAGTTTAGCAGGAGCAAATACCCTCAAACCCATGCCTTCATGGGATAACCAGGGATTATCATATACCCATACTGATTATAACAGCGATGGCAAGGATGACGTTACGTGCAGGTTATGTCATAATTCATTCCATAATATTTCAATTAAGAACTGCACTGACTGCCATATACAGCGGCCTGGCGGTCATAACCAGGCAGATTATTATGATATGGGATATACCGGTTGTATGGACTGCCATGTTGATCCGCATTTTGAACCCGAGGCAGCAGCTGGTGGGAACTGCACTGACTGTCATTTAGAAGGTGGTACAAACATAACTGCTGATCTGCCAATAATAAGCAGGGATGGTTTTTTCAATAGTTCACACTACAACATTACAGGAGATTTCAATGCCAGTAATTATTCTGATATATCCAGGGTCTGCTGGGGATGTCATGTAAATTATACTGAACAGCTTATAGATCCATTCCATACCAGACGTGTACCACAATTACCTGATTGTGAGGACTGCCATCTCAGTGAAACACCATTAAATGGCGAACACCTCAGAAAGATACCGCCCATACAGATCCCTGAACACCAGCCACAGGGTGCGGATGTTCAAACAAACATATCTACCAACTGTACTTTCTGTCATAACAATTCACTATCTATTCAGATACCAACTATTAATGTCAAATACGCTGAAGCAAAGAACTATGTTTCTCACTACGTGGATACTGACAATTTAATGACAGCAACCAATAATACCACCGATTGTTGGTGGTGTCACTTTGTTAATTCAGATAATGTTTCATGGGGTAAGCCTACAGATCCCTTCAATTCTACCCACTACGATCATACTCCATTAAACCTTAATAATAGCATTGACTGTTATCCATGCCATATTTCAAACAAGGTAATGGATAATGGCAATCCACAGGCAGGGTTTACCTTCCACAATGACAGTATGCTCCCCGGTGCCGGAAATGATTGTGTGAGCTGTCATGATATAGGTGGAATGGTAAGTGAACTGTACCAGATCGATGTACTGGCCATGAACAGGTCAGGTGCGATTCATTATGATCTCAACAGAGGTGCAGCCGACACATTGGATCCGAATAACGTACGCTGCTGGGCCTGTCATGGTGACGGGAACGGATCAGAGGCCGCCCAACCCACAGGCCACCCTGACAACTACAGCACTCCCAAAAACTGCGGTAACATGGAATGCCACAATTTCAACCAATCTATCTTTTATGAACCCATGGTCTATGAGCACATCAGGTATCTGGATGATATCGACGAGCATGTTAACACAACAGTAGATTGTTCGGTATGCCATAAAAACAGCATATTGAGCCACGGGGACAATTTCATCCCTAATGATACATCACTGGTATCACATTACGGATCGACCTGGAACCTGGTAAATACATCAGACTGTATCTACTGTCATCTTGATGAAGACAATGCAGAAGAATGGGGTAATGCACCTGATCCAAGAAACCATACGGATTATGCCTTTGTTGAAAAAACCCTCATTGCCGGCAGGCCGTGGAAGCTTGTGGATAATTATTCCATCACGTTATTAGAAACCACAAGTAATGCTGCCATGTTCATCTTTGAAAAAGATGGTGAGCTGCTAAAGCGTGATATCCTGTCCCAGGGTGATACGCTTGATTTCGAGATCAGCGGGATAGAAGATGACAACACCAGTATTGTAGATTTCACAATAACCAAAATATTCAAAGGAATAAATCCATATGCATATGTTGTTGAGTTGTCAGGAGATGTGCTTGCGTCACGCATCCACAGAGAAACAAATAATATAGCGTGCTATGCCTGCCATGATCGTGAATATCGTACAAATGAACCGGACGGTAGGGATTACTATATCCTGGAAAAGGAGAAAAAGGATGATGAAAATGTCACTCTGGGACGTATATATGTCAATTTCGAAGAGAGTGATAAGAAAATACTCAAGATGGGAGAATACTGGGATATTGGAGAAGGTTATAATCTTTATGTTGTAGATGTAAACCTGCAAAGCACTGCTACACGGCTGCAACTGTATAAAAATGAAACGCTGGTAGAAGATACAATAATAAAAGAGGGAAGTAATTTCATATATGAAGAACGGGTTTTCGACCGGGATATTAATGTATTCAGCGCAAAACTGGATATTGTTTTTGTTGGTACATCAACCCAGGCTATTATACTAAAGGATGTGTGGCTCATTGCAGGTGAGCAAAAAGTCTTAGACGGCGATTTATGGATACTACAGACTAAGAAATTATTAAGGGACCTGCCACTGGATAGCGTCATAACAGTTGGAGAGGAACCGGGGACATTCCATGTTTATACCCTTTCACCTGGCGAATACAGCTCGGACTGTATCAGCTGCCATGCAGGAAATGGAGTAGCCCCCATTAAAATCGATGTGGATACTTTCAAAAAGGGTGTACATGCTTATTTGAATCAAAACGCGACCTGTGACACTTTTATCACTGATGAGGCAAACAAAGCATGTTGGGCATGTCACGGCAATGGCAGCGAGCCAGATGAGCATCCCACGCCCTACTTAGGTGAGCGCCCGCCAAAAACCTGTATTAGCTGTCATGGGTACTCGCAATTTGATGCAACGCAGATATATACACACTACCAGGGTGCTGAAATCTCAACAGATTCAACATGCTGGGACTGCCACTTTAATGCCGTCATTAATAGCACCTCAAAAAATGTAAAGGCTGCAACATCCCATGATTCGACACGGGAAGACCTTTTAGATACCTACAGTTGTGATGTATGTCATAACAATGAAACAAATGCACCCATATGGGGAGATGCTCCACAGGTTACAAAACACAATGCAGATAATGATTGCACTCTATGCCATGCAGGTGAGGGAGTTGCGACATTCCATGACAAAGGAATAACCATAACCAGGAATTGTGAAGATTGTCACGTTGATAAACAGCGCTCAGATGAATTCAACCTGAGTCCAATTATTTCACACTATCCAGGTGCACCGGATGATAGTGCAAACACCCTGAAACGCAATGAGTACACATGTCGTGTGTGTCATAACGCCACTAATGAAACATTACACACAAACCTTGAAATAAGAGAATACCGAAACGAGACCATGGGTTACTGCTTCCCTTGTCACAGCGTTGAAGGGGAATTCCCCCATAAATCAGAAGCGCTGATAGGAGTACTGCGTCACGGATCCGGCATAAATGTAATTTCCGGGTGTGATGCATGCCACTCTCCTGAAGGTATTAGTAAATACCATACCCCGACATTGCTGGGTAAGGGCACTTTCAGAGGCGCGGTCAGACATGATGTTGATTGCCTGGATTGTCATCCTGAACATGAAGGAAGGGAATACCAGCCGTTCGAAGGCATACTGTGTGTCGACTGTCACTCTGAATACGGTTCTGTCCATTATGCAGGTGCAGAAGTTAAAATGACGAATCAAACTAGTACATGTGTCCTCTGTCACAATGAGGAGGCTGATATTTATCATAGCCTGACGTACTTTGTGGGCGATGTGACGGATGAAGTCATTGAACCCTGTCGTGTTTGTCATAAAGACATCGAATCCCTCGTGGAACATGTCAGGACATTGAAGATCATAGGTGGAACCATGGCAACAATTTCGCACACAGTATCAGAAACTACAATAACTTGTGACTCGTGTCACAATGTCACAGGAGAGAACAGGTTCCACTTTGATTCTTATCCTATGGGTACTGTACAGGACCCTGGCTGGCCGAACTGGACCGCAGGGAATGTTACAAAATGCAAGGACTGTCATACATATCACGGCGGAGCTACACCTTTCAATGCAACTAATATGGGCACCCAGGGTCTCTCACCATCGGGTACAGCTCATGGTTTGGCACCTAACTGCACACTGTGTCACGGCGGGTCTGACCCAATAAGTTTCCATACTCTCGCAACCACCCAGTTTGTACCTCGTCTGGCAGTCACATTAAATCCTGAGGAAGTATTCCAGGGAGAAACGAGCCTCTTGCAGGCATCAGTAGTGCTTCCGGCGCTTACAAAAGTAACGGGTGCTGAATATTTCATTGATGATATGGGTAAGGAAGGATACGGGATGCCTCTGGAATTTGTGGTCGGCGGGTCATCTGATTCATCTGTCTTGCTTGGGGCAGTGATAGAAACATCAGACCTGTCATTAGGAAAGCATACTATTTTTGTACATGTAAAAGACTCTTCAGGAAAATGGAGTAATGTAGATATAGGTGTGCTCACAGTGAAAAAGCCTGCGGGATTTGCAATTATTGAGCTTATATTAAGAGATATCCTGCCTATATTAATTTTTATTATACTGTTATTTTTAATCTGGAGACGGCTTAGATGAATATGGGAAACATGCTCTTATATGCCAGTTTGTTATCTACATGTTCAGCTGCTGTTTACCTGTTTACTGGCAGAATAAAAATAAGCATCCTGCTTATAAGAACTGCTGCTTTTACAGCAACCCTTTCTGTACTATTACTGGCATCTGCTTTTGTTTTTCTTGATTTCAGTTTGTTCTATGTCTGGCAGCATAGCAGTGCTGAACTGCCGATCTTTTATCGGCTGGCTGCTATACTGGTAGGTCAGGAGGGGACGTTTTTGATATGGGCATGGCTTTCCCTCATGGTAGTACTGCTTTATACAGAACTGCACCGGATACGCAACCGGACAACTATGATCACTATTGTATATGCTTTAATAGGCTGTGCTTTTTTGCTTGTCCTGACAATTACGATGACACCTTTTAGATCAATATTCGCGGTGGGTGGAGCTTCTTTGCCACCCACTGGAAACGGCATCAGCCCGGAACTTATGGATATTTTAATGCCGCTGCATATTTTTACGACTTTTATTGCTTATGCGTTTGCACTTATTCCTGCTGCCATGTCTCTGGCTTATCTCACAAAAAGGGAGAATATGCCGGATAGTAAAAATTTTCTCCGTCTTACATGGTTATTTTTAAGCATTTGTATGATCACTGGCGGTATCTGGGCCAATCGTCTGCTTGGTTGGAACGGTTTCTGGCAGTGGGACCCTATACAAGCGATTTCAATGGCGGTATGGCTTTTATTGACAGCTGCCCTGCATGCTGTTGTTCGTTTTAATTCGGGAGAATATAAGAGATTGTTCCCGCTGTTATGTATCGGGACATTTCTTGGATCGTTATATATGACCTTAATAGCAAGAAGCGATGTTTTTGGTTCCATCCACAGCTTTCCCGGAACACCCACATGGTGGATGATTGTTGTTTTTATAGCGATTGTGGTTGTTTTTTCATTTATGCTGGCTTTGAAGCGTGGTGTACCTGAACACACTACATCAGACAGTATTCATATTTTTAAACCATCCAATACTTTTTATTTTACATTATTGATATTGATAATGATGGCGTTTATTGCCTTCTGGGGACCTACTTTGTATTTGATTTCCGGTTATATGGGCCGGACGATAATTATTCCAATGGAATTTTATAATATATTATTTTATCCCCTTATTGTGGTTCTGTCTTATCTTACCGGTATCTGCATGCTGTATGGAAGAGTGAAGAACCGCACACTGGCCTATGTTGGCATTATTTATTTCACCATCTCCATTATACTCGCTGTAGCAGTACCGTACGGTACCCATTCTGTAGCAGCATCCCACATCGGTTCACCTTTTGAAGAGATATTAGGTTCAATTTCTGTTACTTCTTATATACCTGCTTTTTTCTTTGTTACAGGTAGTGTCATCTTTAAAATGGTGAGAGATTTGAGGCTAGAAAATAAAACAGCATCAATCCATCTAAATGGGATTAATTTGATTCATGTGGGGTTTGTTTTCATTGTTCTTGGTGGCATTTTGAGCACTTCCTTTGCAACTACACACAATTTTAGTTATAGTTTAGCTGAGAAGGGTGTTTTTAAAGAGGATGGGGGTATGGTTTTGCGGTTTTTGGATTTTAGAGTTGAGCAGGAAGGATCGGACTGGTATCAGATTGTGGATGTTGAAGTAATTGATGATAAAGAGTATACCACGACTGCTGTTTTTTTGAAAAGCCGGCAGTTTGGATATATTACCCGCCCGGCGGTAAGACACGGTCTGCTCTCAGATACACAGGTTGAATTCCAGGGATCACTGCCACACCAGATCGAGCTTGAGACTATCGAAGTGAAAGTTAAAAAGCAGCCCTTTGCAAGTTTGATGTGGAGTGGATGTGTGCTGCTGATTGCAGGCGTGTTACTCACACTTTCATCTGATGTTATTCGCAGGAAAGGATGGATATTGTCATACTTGAAATTTGTCGTGAGCAAGCCTGTATCTGATATTATACCTTTGGAAACAAAAGAATTTAAGATATTAATTTTTTCTATTCCAGTAGCTGTTACCATAGGAACTGTCACAGCCATCCAGGTGTATAAAGTGCTGGGTTATTTGTATGCTTTTTATGTGATTCTGGGCGGGGTTGTTATCGTATCTGTAATTACTTATCTATTAAAATGCAGAAAATCCTGAAAAATATTTGACCCAAATTCGGCTTTTTTAGGCACATGAATCAAGTATCTCCAGAATGCCAGAAAAATATGGAATCTTCAGAATGTCAAATAAGTGTGGGCGTTTGAAGGTCATAATAGCTCATAATTTCTTCTGTGTTCTACCCAACAACATTATATGTGATTGCAATCCATGTTTAATTCTAAAGCAGTGTTGTTTGGAGTACCGTCTGCCTGATCAGGAGGAATATCCATGACATCTAAAATGGAGTACCTAAAAAAGCGATACAAAGAAATGTCACCAGCCCAGCTTGAACTGATTATTGTACAATTGGACAAAGAACTGGAACATAACCCTGATTCTGTTAAGGATGAACTATGTATCGCAGTGGATGCTCTGGAAGACAAAAAGAAAAAAGCCCATGGAAAAAGGAGGCACAGGCCGTGTCTTCCAAGCAATTTTGAACACCAGTTAGATGTGGGTGAAGAATTCTAAGGCAGGGATATGATGGAAGATCGTATACTGGCACACCTGGAAATTATCGAATCGGTCTATGGTGCTGAAATACTGAACAAGTCCGGGGTTGTGCAGTGGATAGGGGAGATAACTGATGATGATAAACAGGCCCTGACTATTGCAACAGCCTTGAATACATGGATTATGATGAACAGTACAGGTACGGGCCTGGAAATACCAATCAGTGTGCTTGAACAGATACAGGCGAATCTGATATCGAAAAGCAGATAGGACCTTGTCAAGTTCAAATGTAATAGAGCACGCTTTTGGTCATGGTAATAGTGTGAAAGAAGAGATGCTTCAACCTATCCATAAAGATAAATAAAAATGCAGATGGGGAAAACCCATCTATCCGGCCCTGAAAATATTCAGGATTTACGTATCCTCTCACTCTGGAGGCCAGTTATTCTCCATCCAGCCAGGTATCCGGCCGCTGTCAGGCGGTCCGATCTTCACCTTCAGTCCGCTGGCATCCTCCATGTCACCCTGCAAGCGGGCAGCCAGTCCCGGAAGAATGACCGTATTGTGAGCGGTCATATCTCCGAAATCAAAACCAGCCCTCTTGAACTCATCAGACACCTTCTGCCCTGTCATCTGCCCGCCTGCCACCGCAGCCTCAACACCAAGGCCGTCAGTATCGGTCGCCAGCAGGTAACAGTCAATACCGCTACTGGCAAGGTCGCTCTCCACTGTATAATAGGTCAAGGCAAAGTTGGTTGTCACGAAAACTGGAGAATCCTTATCAGGCGAACCCACCTCGTACACCTTTGGGTCCACCTTTACAGGTGTCCTCGGGTCAGTGTAGATAGTATCCCTGATATGCAGCTCGGGCAGCAGGGCATAAGGCTCGATGCTGTGTACTATCATGATATCACCGTAACGCACAGTGAACACCGATGCCAGCACAGTCTCCCAGTAACTGGCAGAAACAGGATCGTCATTGGCAAGGTATGCCGTCATAGGTACTGCCAGCAGCGGGAAAGCAATATCACGCTGTCCTTCCTTGATTCCGGCACGTCTTATCATAAGGAAATTCTCAAATGATTCCCGTAACGACTTCCCCTGCGGATTTGTGCCTGGGTCAAGTACCAGGTCCTCACGTCCCATCTCCAAAAACGTGGCAGCCAGGCTCTTTAAAGTATCCAGGTCGCCAGGGGAGAACAGTACCAGTGGTACATCATACTCCATAACCAAATCGGCCACATCCTGCCAGTTATCTTTTGTGGCGGCATAGAGGAGAGGCTTCCTGTCAGCCACTACTTCCAGGCCGGCCTTAAGCACCTTTGGGTCCAGGCTGCACAGGATAAGCGGCAATTCAGTGTTCCCTGCCACACTGGTGACAGCCTGTTTGAACTTGTCAGGGTCACCGGACGTACTGCGAATAGCAACCATGTCAAGTTTAAGGAACCTGCCAACATAGAATTTCTTATACTCATTAATGAACTTGATCCGTTCTGTCAGTTCATCCTCGCTCATGGTATCCCAGACATCCACAGCAAGTGCAGGCTGGTTAAAGAACGTAAGCTGGTGACGGTACAGTATATCATCGCCGCCCACAGACACAGTGTGTTCGCCGGCACCGATAATCACTTCCCTTATCTCAGGTGCCAGCAGTTCTGCCAGCTTCAGGTACTTTTTCTTAAACTTTTCCTCAAGCAGGGGCGGGCAGTCTTCCAGTTTCAATGAACGGTCAATCATATGGGATGCGAAAGCCATGCAAGTAGCTTCACCGCAATCACCGCAATTGGTCTGGGGCAGGAACTTGTAAACTTCAAGTGGGCTGTTGACTTTCATTTTCACACCTCTGCCGTGACCCAGTCAGATATATCCACAGCATCCCTCTCAAGTGAACCGTGCAGGCTTTGGGTAATCTCCTTTAGCACAGCTACAGAACCTGGATGCATCATCATGAACAGGTCATTACCTGCCAGTGAAAGGGTCAGGCCGGTCACGATCTCCCAGATCGGACCCCTGTATTCCCTGGGTCCCCAGTCGCTGTCTTCCTTAAGCGGGGAACCTACCATCCAGGCTTCCCTGGCACCCCATGCATTGGTAGTACCGCTGCTCATGGGAAATGACAGTTCCTCGTCCCCGCTAAGACCTGCCAGGCGTATTCGCTCCATGTTGGTATAAGCATAATCCAGGCCATACCCCAGTGCTGCGGTTGTGGGGTCCATGACAATATCCTCACGCTTTACATTGCACTGTTTCATCAGTTTGCGGTTCAACTCCTTCTGGGCATTTATCTCAAGCTGGGTCCATGAGAGCACAACATGCCCGTAATCATTGGCAGCCTTTGCAATACGTTCATAATCAAGGTTCAGGCTTGCACTGGCCAGCAGCACACGCTCGCCCTCTGCCACTTCTGCGGCCTTCTCCAGCACTTCGGGGTCCTTTTCAGGGTTGCCGCTGCCGCCGATAACGATCGGTACATCCACGGCCTGTAATACATCGGCCACGGTCTCGGCAGCTTCCCTGGGAGATGTATCCTTGATACCCGGGTCAGTACTAATCAGGTGGATGGTCACCATGTCGGCACCATAATCATTTACCACCTTTTTGGCCCATTCTGCCGGGCTCTCGATCACATCCTCATAATTGACCTTCACAGCCTTTGCCATCCCGATAGGCATATCAAACACATCCATAGTGATATGGTTGCGGTGCGGCATGGGACTGTCAAAATAATAGGGCAGTGCATTCTCACCACCCAGTGTGATCGTGCTCTTCCTGGTACCACCATCTGAGGATGTGGCACCCAGTGTTACTTCCTGTATGGGATTTTTCCACTCTTCGATTTTATTAACTTCGAATTTAGATGGCAGCAATTGCCCGGGCCTGGTCACACCCGGAACCGCTGCCTGGGCCATTGACCCGAACAACTGGTCCACAGGGTAACCTAATAATCGTGATATGTTTATCAAGTGTTGGGCGATCTGGGCCGTTTCATGTCCCAGCATATATGCCAGTTGCGGATCAAGCCCGCCACCGGTATCCATATCCAGTTCAATGTCACCTTCAATGGTCACACCTTCCAGGGATTCAACGTCCATATCATTGAACAGGCTGCCCAGTTCAGATAACTTGATCTTTTTTGCCATTGTGAT
>SWBY01001526.1_pt1 | contig 50589 bp, 34 predicted proteins | sample 4693071 | NCBI WGS metagenome assembly SWBY01 (sample SAMN10267273, study PRJNA491770) | bioreactor metagenome | isolation source: DHS bioreactor inoculated with marine methane seep sediment | place: Japan: Omine Ridge, Nankai Trough | collected 2006-05-06 | reverse complement strand
GTCTGGAAAGATTTAATGTTGCGGTTTCCATAACCGGAACTGCTCCTGCCGATTTCACCGTAATCTCTGCAGCTCCCTACATCCAAGCTCCTACAGTTTGGACTGAGTATAATTATGATCTTTCAACTTACGCAGGTCAATCTATCTACGTAGCTATTCAATGTGTTTCTAATGACGCTTTCTTCTTCCTTGTAGATGATTTTGTCGTTGCAACTGCAAGCAGAACAAGAACAGTTAACCATAATAAGCTTACACCAATTAATGGCACTTTGAAGAAAGCTAGTAAATAATGCACTGAAGAAAATAATGCGGAGGAGTTTATCTTCCGCATTATTTTTTGATAAGGTAAAAATATGCGCTGCATAATGCGATTTATGGCAAGTATGTTAAGTTTAATATTTTTAATAACTTGTTCTCAAACAGAACCACCTAACGTTGATCTGCAAACTCCTACAGAACTTTCTGTTGTTCAAGTTGGCTTGGATGAATTCCAACTTGAATGGAAGGATAACAGTACAAATGAAACGGGCTACAGAATAGAAAGAAAATTTGAATATAGCCAATTTGAAGAAATTGCAGCTATTGGAACTAATAAAACGCAATTTACAGATAACATTCCATACAATAAACCTACTGGTGAAACTGTTAGCTACAGAATATATTCTTTTTACAACCATCTACAATCCAATTCTAGAACCTCGCTAACTACAATTGACTTTCCAGCTCCATCTGATTTTTTCAATAGTCAAGCTCAAGGAACAAATGAAATTACTCTAAATTGGACAGATAACTCTAATGGTGAATCCGGGTTCATTATAGATATTAAAACTAATGATGGGCCATTTGAGCAGTTTGCAGTTGTAGATTCGAATATAACTTCACTATCTATTATTGCATTAGACCATGAGAATGAATACTTTCTACGTGCTAAGGCTTTTTCAGATTTGCTTTTATCTTCTAATTCTAATGTAATTAAACCATATAGTAGCGGGAATATAATCTATGCGGATTTTACTGCTGATATTGCAACCGGATATGATGATATTTGGGTAGATTTTTATGACCTTTCATCAGAAGATGCTATCTCCTGGTACTGGGAATTTGAAAACGGAACATCAAGGAACCAGAATCCCAGTCGATCATTTTCAGCAGGAATGCATACTATTTCATTAACAGTATCAAATGGACAAGATGAGTCCAAAACAACTAAAATTGATTATATCATAGTAAAACATTCTAACAGTTTCTTTGAAGAAGGATTTGAAGATTACGATAATTTTTCTATCGATTTTCCACCTTGGTCTCAAGTTGATGCTGATGGAGCAGATACTTTTGGTATGAGTTCAGCATTCTGGCCGAATATGTTTTCTCCTCAATCGTTTATTGTTTTCAATGCCAATGTAACATTTCCACCCTTACAATCAGGACTTGCACATAGTGGAGAAAAATTTGCTGCCTGTTTTGCAGCTGAAAATTATTTTAACAAAAATAATGATTGGATGTTTTCTCCCAAAATTGAAATAGGCTCTGAAAATATTGTATCTTTCTGGGCACGATCTTATTCTGCTCCACAAGTATATGAAAGATTTGAAGTAGGTTATAATTTAATTGATTCAACTGCATATTTCTATGAAGTTTTATCTGAAGGAACATATCTTGAAGCTCCTTTAGAATGGACCAAGTATTCTTTTGATCTTTCACCTTACGCAGGTGAAGAAGTTTATATTGGGATTCATTGTATTTCGCAGGATGGGTTTATGCTGATGATAGATGATTTTGAAGTAGGGATCGAAACAGACTGAATTAGTTAGATTTGAACTAATTTAGATAAATTAAACTAGCGGAAGTTTTAGTGACTTCCGCTAGTTTTTGCAAAACAACTTGTCAAAAATTTATCTGCTTAGAACTTTTACATTATATATTTTATTGAAAATTTGTTCCGAAATTATTTATCAGTTAAGGAGAAAGAAATGAAGATTATATTTCTGCTTACATTTATTGCTTTGGTTTTGTTATCTTGTACAAATTCTTTAGATCCTCAAGTCACACTTTCTCCACCAGGAGAATTAACAATATTCCAATCTGCCATTACACAGTTCAAGCTCAATTGGATAGATAACAGTATCGATGAAAATGGCTATATGGTTCAAAGGAAATTTGATGATGATGTGTGGAAGGAAATAGCTGCTCTTCCTGAAAATACGGAATTCTACACAGATGATATCTCAACTTCAAGACAAACATCTAATCATATTGCATATCGAATATGTTCTTTTGCGGGTAACCATAATTCAGATTTTTCTGAGGTTAATACAAATATTGTTTTCCCTGCCCCAACAGATCTGGAATTCTGTATGATAGATTGGTGGATTAGATGGACTGATAACTCATTAGGTGAAGAAGGTTTTGCTATAGAAAGAAGCGTGAATGGATCTGAATTCGAATTAGTTTGGATTAATGAACCTAATTTGAATGGAAATATGATAAGTGGAATAGAAGAATACACTGATTATGCTTATCGTGTATACGCATTTGTTGGAGATTTTCATTCCGATTATTCAAATTTAATCCAATTTACTACAGATTTTAGCCATTTTGCAGCTGATTTTGTAGGTGACCCCTTAACAGTAGGTAATGTGACTTCAGTTCAATTTACAGATATATCAATGATCCATTATGCACCGATCATTGCATGGGAATGGGATTTCGGCAATGGGCAAACATCAGATCAAAAAAATCCCGACGTATTATATTTAGGATCTGGAGCATATACTGTTTCTTTAACGGTTACTGATACAGGGAATAGACAAGATACTAAAACAAAAATTGATTATATAGTAATAGAATAAGGAGAGTAGAAATGAAAATGAATAATTATTTAGTTTTATTAATCGTTACAGTAATTCTTATTTTTGCCTGCACAGATTCTTCCACATCACCAGAAGATGAGGAACTTAAGAAACCGGCAAATTTAGTATTGCAACAGATTGATAATACAAGTATACTTCTAAACTGGGAAGATCGAAGCAATGATGAAACAGGTTTTATACTTGATAGAAAATTAGATATTTCTGCCTGGGAAAATGATTTTCAGATCTTTGGGGAAGGTGCAACAGGTTACCTTGATACCAATCTTACAGTATTTGGAGAATATCATTATCGGCTTTCTGCATATAATGAACTCGAAGAAACTGAAGCAGTTATCTCATTGATCCAGTTTCGTGATCTGGACAGCCTTAATGCTCCAACAAATTTAATGTTACATCAAATTGAAGATTTCAGTATCATGCTTTCTTGGAATGATAACAGCTCTGCTGAAGAGGGTTTTTGTATTGATCGCAAAATCGGGGATAATGCATGGGAAGAGAATTCTCAGATATTAGATGCTAATTCTACGATGTTTATTGATGAAGACTTGATAACAATTGAAGATTATACTTATAGAGTTAAAGCTTTTATTGGAGATGATTTTTCTGATACAATCGAAAACGAGATTTACTTCTCTTATAATGATGTCGAAGTGATCTCGATAGAATTTAATCAGAATCCATTTCAAATAAACCCAAGTCCGATTTTAATAGCAACTCTTTTTGATGAAGACATGAATTTGGTTACAATTGAATATCCAGTCTGGTTTAAAATTGTGAGTGGTCCTGAAGGAATGAATATTAATAATGTATTGTTTGGAATAGATGATTCTCTTTTTGTTCAATCTGAAGATGGACAGGCAGTCGTATCTCTGAATGCTGGAATAGAACCAGGCTATGCCGCAGTAGAAGTTTTTGTTTATAATCTTGAAAATGAAAGGATTTCATCGATAAAATCTAATATACTAATAAATTCAGCAGGTCCTCCGGAAAACATTGAAATTATTTTTGGTGGTTTTGATTCCGGATTGAATATGGGAGGTGGAGTCTGGCAAATTGAGGTGGCTGCTATTATTAATGATATTAATGGCAATCCATGTGATTATGGAACTCCAGTTTGGTTTGAATTAACAGATCCTCAATATCCTGGAACTGATCCGGATTGGGCAACAATTGGTGCTGAAGCTTATATTGGTAATGAAAATGCGAATGGTGATTCCCTCGTAGGTGTGGCTTTCTCAGTTTTAAATTATGAAGGTTCTCATACTAATGATAGCCTACTTATTCATGTGGAAGTAAGTGGTACGACAAGTACACTTGTAGAAGAAGTTACAATTACAGCACCATTGCAATTTGGAGAAATTGATCTTGTAGCCACACCAGCTCATCTAGACTGGATTCAAGGATCTAATACCGGACCTAAAGAAACAACAATTCGTGTACAAATCATTGATGGTCAGAACAATCTAATAAATGGACAGCTTGTATATTTCGCATGTCCAGCTGGAATGCCAATTGGTGGAATAGATCCTTATATCGGCTTAACAGGTAATGTAAATGGTGTTCCAGGTTTGCTATATAAACAATATAGTTTCCAGAAATATGAATGTCCGCCACCTCCACCTATTCCTGGTCAAGTTACATATAATGTTGAGGTAAAAATTTTGGGTACTGGAGCATCAGATACAGTACCAGTTACGCTATACAGGTATGTTGATTAAATGTTCAAAGAGTAGAGATGTTTGTATGTTAATCAAATAATAATTGGGAGTAAATATGAAATTAAAAATCTATTTTTTATTGGTTGTGACAGCGATCATTCTATCATGCTCAAATAATCCCAACAATCCAAATACCGAATTGGAACCACCTTCCAATCTAGTCTTAATCCAACTCAATTCAGATAGCATTCAGCTTAATTGGCAGGATAACAGCACTGAGGAAGAAGGTTTTCGGATAGATAGAAAAATCGGAGATAGTGATTGGGAGATCAACTACAAAATATTATCTGAAAACTCCACAACCTTCATCGATTCGGAATTAATCACAATTGAGAATTATACATATCGAGTTTATGCCTTTACAGATGATGAATATTCTGATTACATCGAGGAGAATCTCAGTTTTTCTTATGACGAAGTTTTCGGTATCGAACCATATTTCTCCGGGCAGAACAACCTTTCCTATGGTGAATCAATCGACCTTACAATAACATTATACGATAGTCTTGGAAATCCTGTGCAACATGATTATGATGTCTGGTTCAAATTCATAGGTTGTCCTGATGGAACAAACATCAACAATACTCTTTTTGGTTCAGAGGATTCTCTTGCAATTCAATCGCAGAATGGGCAGGTGCAGGCTACTTTGAATGCAGGATATGTTCCCGGGCAAGTTGCAATTAAAGTTTATGTTTATAATTCTGCAAATGATGAGATATCATTTATTAAGTCTAACATTTTGGTTCATACCAATCAAGTTACGAATGTAGAAATCACATATGGCGGAATCAATTCCGGAATTAATCTTGGGAATGGTATTTGGCAAATTGAAGTAGCTGCGTTAGCCACAGATTCTTTTGGTAATCTCGTGGATTACGGATCAGCAGTCTGGTATTCTTTGGAAGATCCTGACACTCCAGGGATTGCTCCGGAATGGGCTTCCATAACATCAGAAGCTTATATTGGAAATGAAAATGCAAATGGAGATTCAATTCCAGGAAATGCTTTCACGCAATTGGAATATGAAGGTACCCATTCAAATGAGGAGTTGATCGTCTGGGTAGATTTTGGTTGTTTTCCCGACTTCATGGATTCAACAATTATCACATTACCGATTCAATTCCCGACCATGGATGTTGTAGTTACACCTGCACATCTGGAAGGATTTTACCCTGGAGAACCTGATAGTGTGAGCACTTCGGTGAAAGCATTATTATTAGATGGACAAAACAATCCAATTTATAATCAACAAGTAGTTTTTTCATGTGATTTGGGAACTACATATGATATGGGAACTGATGATGATAATGATATTTTTACAGAAAACACAGGTATTCCACCCGATCAGCCTGGTCAAGTTGATAAGGATTGGATTTTCTATAAAAATGAATGTCCACCTCCAGTTGGAAATGAACCGGGAACAATAGCAACAATAATGATAATAACGGTAACAGGAACTGAACTGGAAACAGAAATTCCTTTTACTCTTTACAGATACCCATAGTTTTAATAATTAACAGATAATTAAATTGATTTTTCAGGAGGATAATTTTGGAAGACACAAAAAATGAAGTAATTGAAGCTGAGATTGTTAATGAAACAGAACAGGAAAAGATCAGCGAAAAGCAAATGAAGTATTATGAGAAATTAAGAGATAAGATTTTATCATTCACCAATAAGAAAGCTGGAAAAGATGTAGGTAAATTTGCTGAATATGTGCTTGCTCTACCAGATTTCTTTATTCTGCTTTGCAGACTTGCAATCGATAAACGGGTTAATACTTCACAAAAAATATTATCTGGTGGAATAATTGCTTATGTAATTTCTCCTATAGATATTATACCAGATTTTATTCCAGTTATTGGTTATGTAGATGATATTGTACTGGTAGTTTTTGGTTTGAACATTATTTTAAATGATCTTGATAAACAAGTGTTGCTGGATAACTGGAGCGGACAGCAGGATGTTTTGGAACTTTTGCAGAAAGTAACCGCAGCTGCTGAGAATTTCCTGGATAAGAACATTCTTAAAAGAATCAAGAAATGGGTTGGAAAACTGGATAGAAAGCAGAAATAGTCATTGCGAGGAATCTTTTTAGGAAATCTTCCGAAGCAATCTTTACTATTAAAACTGTATACAGGAGCTTGATGCGAAAACTGATATTGATATTGATGATTGTGTGTTTTTCTCAATTGTATTTTGCTTTTGATAATATTTCTACCAAAATCAATTCTTTGGGAAGTGGTTCAGCCTGGTTAATCGAAGATTTTTATACGGATGTTCATAAATTCCCAGTAAAAATCAATACATTAAAAGAACAATATATACACTTAGGAGGTAATCCAGTAAACGATAAGGATTTCTACGGACTCTACTGCAAGCGATTATTTGACATACCCATAGGTATAAGTATAAGAAGATTCAAAAGTAAGGATTATTTAAATGCACTTACTCGTAGTTCTGGTTCTTATTATGAGTTTTCCAATCTTAATGTAATCTTAGGAAAAGATAATTATGCCTTCAGCTACAATTATAATACTAGTGAAGAAGAAGAAATAAGTAAATATTATTATGCAGATAATTTTAACAATTCTTTAGATCTTGGTGATTCTGTAAAAGTCGATTATATATCTCATTCAATATCTTATAGCTTTAAAAGGCAACTGAAAAACAAAAAAAATCTTGAAATAAATTCTTCGTTCAGAGTTGGAGAATATAAATTCACTAAAATGGAATCAGATATTGTTGATAATGGAAGTGATCCATATATAGGGCATGATTTTATTCAAGAATATTTTGAATATTACTGTCCAGTATATTCACTTAATCTAGCTGGGACAACAGATCACACTCTTTTCAAAAAATTACCAACAATATTTTATGGTGAGATAGGATGGAAAATATATGGAACAAATGATCTAAGAAATTATATTATTGTGGTGGAGTCAGATTCTACAATATTTGATTTAATTGTTTATCAGGGAAAATCAATTTCATGCAATGAGTTTTCACTTCTGTTCGGTTCAGGCTCTCAATATCCAATATTACATAATTTAAATATCATTTTAACAGGAAAGACATTAATGTTTTATTCAATTCAAAATAAAATTCTTACAAAATTTAATGAAAATGAAGAAATAAAACATGAAAAGATTTTTTTTAGCCTTCAATCTAATACTGTATTCGGTTTAGAATATAAAATTGCCGAAATAATTCAAACTAGATTGGGTTTTGATTTATTATTATCTGGAGTTGAGAATAGAGTTCAATCAATATATTTAGCGAATTATGACACTACATCATTCGATGTTGAACTTTCTTTGAGTACCCAAGCAGGTTGTGCATATAACATTACCGAAAAATTTAATATCGATTGTGCTGTTAATATTTCTAAAAATGCTACATATAAATTTGATAATTTGTTGATTTCATTAAATTATCAATATTAGGAAGGAACATGAAGCTACTTATAGCTACTCGCAACAAAGATAAAATAATTGAGATCAATGAAATCCTGAAAGATCTCGATCTGGAAATAATTTCTGCATTTGATATTCCCGGTATGCCGGATGTTATCGAAGATAGAGATACGATAAAAGGAAATGCCCTTAAGAAAGCTGAAGAGTGTGCTGCATTTTCTGGTTTACTGGCTTTAGCTGACGATACTGGTCTTTTCGTAGAAGCCTTGGATGGAAAACCGGGAGTTTATGCTGCTAGATTTGCCGGAGAAGATTGTACCTACAAGGATAATCGTGAAAAAATGCTACGAGAGATGCATGATAAAGAAAACCGAAAAGCACAGTTTAGAACAGTTGTTGCCTTTGCTTCACCAGCTGGAATAATCACTTCTGCTGAAGGAAAAGTTGACGGTGAAATCACCACCAAAGAAATTGGAACAGGTGGCTTTGGCTACGATGCGATCTTTAAAGCAGTAGAAACAGGAAAAACATTTGGAGAAATGATCCAAATGGAAAAAGAGAAGATCAGTCACAGAGGTAGAGCCTTTAGAAATATTCTACCACAAGTAATGGAATATATTTCAAAATTATAGTATTAGGAGAGAATAAAATGGTAAATCCAAGTATTTTTAGACAATACGACATCCGCGGAGTAGTCGACAAAGACCTATCCAATGAAACACTTTACCTCATTGGTAAAGGATATGGAACCTACATGCGCAGATTGGGCGGTAAAACTGTTGCCATAGGTGGAGACATGCGTCTCAGCACACCAGCATTCAAAGAAAATTTTATTAAAGGAATGATGGAAGTTGGCATTGATGTTACTGACATCGGCATGTGTGCAACACCGGTTTTGTATTTTTCTATCTGGAAATTAAAAACAGATGGCGGCATAATGATAACTGCCAGTCACAATCCGGCAGAATATAATGGCATCAAAATGAACCACGGCCTGCTAAGCGTTTATGGTGAGCAGATTCAGCAAGTACTTAAGCTTATCCAGACTGAAGATTTTGAAAGTGGGAAAGGCTCTCTTAAAATGAACAACGAAATGGACGAGATCTACAAAGATTATATCGTAGATGGCATAAAACTCGAACGTCCGGTTAAAGTGATCGTAGATGGTGGAAATGGAGCAGGAGGTCCGTATTTGCCGGAGATCCTGCGTCGACTTGGCTGCGAAGTTAAAGAAATGTACTGCAAACCAGACGGAACTTTTCCAAATCATCATCCAGATCCAACAGTGGAAAAATATATGTACGACCTGATAGCAGAAATGAAAGCAGGAGATTACGAAGCTGGTCTTGGCATGGACGGTGATGCAGATAGAATTGGTGTTGTTGATGAAAACGGCAAAATGCTGTTTGGTGATCAGATTCTTAACATTATTGCCCGTGATTTCTTAAAAGCTAATCCTGGTGAGAAGATAATTGGGGATGTGAAATGTTCAAAGAATTTCTTTGATGATATTGCCAAACATGGTGGTGTGCCTATAATGTACAAAACCGGTCATGCCAATATAAAAAGTAAAATGCAGATAGATGGCCTTAAGATGAGCGGTGAAATGAGCGGTCATGTCTTTTTAAAAGACCGTTTTCTTGGCTTCGACGATGCAGTTTATGTTTGTGCTCGTTTTGTAGAAATCATGAGTAAAACAGATAAGCCTGTTAGCCAATATCTGGCTGATCAGCCTAAAATGTATAACACACCCGAAATCCATTATCCAAGTACAGATGATGGGAAGTTCGATCACGTTGCCAGAGTGCGAGATTCCTTCATCAAAGAGGGTTACGATGTAAACGACATTGATGGTATGCGCGTAACTTTTGAAGATGGATGGGGATTATGCCGTGCTTCAAATACAACTCCGGTTCTGGTTCTACGCTACGAAGCAGAAACAGAAGAGCGTTTACACGAAATACAAAAAAAGATTGAAGATAGAATTGAGGAATTAAAATAGAAAATTGTCGTCCTGATGCCGTTGAATGCGTAGAGTTTCTGAAACTCAGCATTGAGTCGAAGGATAGAAATAAAATTAATAATTAACCTTGCGAAGGTCACATGTTCAAGAAGTACAAAAACCTTCGCAAGGTTGTTTTTATTCCGGTTTACAGATAACAGCTAATCGCTTGCGACCATCAATCTTCACCTTCAAAGAATCATCAAATCTAATGTGTCTGAAATACTTTTTACTCTCTACTGATTTACTACTGAGTAACCAATCCAAATCAAGTTCATCGGTATCGGAATTGTATGGAATATTGAAGTAACCAACATTCATCGACATTAAATTATGAAAGAAATGTGTTCCTTGAGAAGCATCTACATTAAAATCTTTTAATCCAACTTCCACAATTACTTTTGCGTTAGATATCTGGCTCCATTGAACAGGAATTCCCAGAAACCTATCACGAGAACCCCATCTACCAGGACCGATTAACAAATATTTTCTGTCTTCTTTTAACAGTTTTTCGTTATAAGCTTCAATTTCCTGCTGCATTTCCACAGTTTTGGTTGCATCAAAATGATCTGGATTGAAAACGATTACATCTTTTAGATCTTCAATTGAGCCGTTTCCCATACTTCGCTCAGAATAGAGTAATAATTCATCTTTGTTCATACTCTCAATATCTATGCTAGATGTTTCTAACTGCACATTTAATGGCCTTATCTGCAAAAGTGAGAATATATGCTTTTTTTTAGAATTCGTTCTTAGTTTCACAGCGAATTCTATCTCCACAGGAACTCCAACTGCACGTTTACTTATTTCTAAAATCCTGGAAATTATCTGTCCAAGTGGGAAGTAATCATGTTTTAGTACATTGGCGAAATTTGCTATCATCGGTAGTTTGTCTTGTACGCCTTGCTTCAAACGATTATTATTATGATCCCAAACCGAAACGACGTGCTCAAGACTGCCATTTTCACGTAGTGTTCTAATCCTTATTTTTACAGTGCCTTCTTCGCCGTAAATATTATCTTTCTCGTTTTTCAAATCAATTGCATAAAGATCTTTCTGAGAATTTTGCATCATTTTTTCTTGTGAAAGAATTTCTAATTTTGGATAACGAGGACAGAAAACATAAACCTTTTCTCCATCAACTACGGTTTTGCCTAAACCGACAGCCAATGAAGCAAATCCGTCATCATTTTCAAGGTAAGATGTAGGATAGTAGTTGAATGATTGAGCTACACCGGATATATGCGGATAATAGAGCCCATCAAAATCCGTTCCCACAATGTTTTGAATTATCACAGCCATTTTTTCTTCTTCTACTTTAAAATTGATATTTTTGATATATTGTCGGGCTCTTTTTTTGAATACAGAAGCAAACACCAGTTTTATTGCATTCATTAATTTATCTAAGCGCATTTCAATCTCTTTTTCATTATTAGGAAGCATGTAAGTGTTATAAATCCCTGCAAAAGGTTGAGATTGAGAATCTTCCAGCAAGCCGGAAGAACGAACCGCAATAGGATAATTTGCAGTTTTCAGGAAATACATCAGTTTTGTTCTTAATACATCTGTTAAATCACCTTGTAGAAAAACCTTCTGAATATCCTCATCGCTAACTGAGATTTTTTGCAGAAGGAAAATTGCATCATCGATTTCATCCAATTCATTTTGCTTCATTTTTTCATCAGAAGAAAGATCTATGATTGCCTTTTTTATTTCATTATTTTCCATGAAAATATCGAATTCATTGGTTCCAATTATAAATGTTTTAGGAGTCCGAATGGAAATATTTTCAAACCAGTCATCCATATTCATAGAATTAATAAGGGAATTTAAAAAAGCAAGTCCGCGACCTTTGCCGCCTAAGGAACCATCGCATAACCTAATGATCTGACCTTCAGGATCGATCGTATTTTTATCGAATTCAATAACCTTACCCTTATTCTTTGCCAAACGAATATTCTGAAATGTATCGAATAGAAATATTCGCAGATCTTCCGGATCTGGAAAACTTTCAGTTTTCATCGGTTTTATACGCCTTGCTGCTTGAATTTCTCCATGTGCGATCAACCAGGCAGAAAAATGATTTTTGTGAGCATGATATACAATACTTTCGGCAGGTACTTTAGATAATAACGCTTCAAATTCCAATAAGTTAGAAGCTCTGGCAATTTCTTTATTGTTTTCATTTCTAAATACAAGGTCTCCAAAACCAAGGTGTTTAAGAATGAATTTTCGCAGATCCAGAAGTAATGTATCTGAATTCTTATGAAGAAAGTGTGAACCTAATTCCAAAGCCTTTTCTGCATTATCCAAATTAGAAGACTGCATCATCATGGCAATATCCAGATCTTCTTCCTTTATCTTCTGCATCAATTGAAATCCTGCTGTATTATCCAATACATCATCTTTGGGATATTTTACATCAGATATCACACAGATAAGATGTTTCTGATACTTTCTTAGAAATATCACTGCATCTTCATAATTGTGCACCATTACAACTTTTGGACGGATCCGCATCCTCCTTCGTTTATTCATCACACTTAGTTCAGCCGAAATCAATCTCTGTGTTTGCCTCATGATCTCTGTATATAATATAGGCAGGAAACGTGAGTAATAACGCACCGAATCTTCCACCAGCAAGATCACATTTACCAATCCGTTCTTTGTATCGTTTTCCAAATTGAGTTTGTCTTCTATATGTTTTATCATTGCCAGGAAGATCTTGCTGTCTCCATGCCACAAAAAAACATCATCAATGGCTTCCATCTTATCTGAATTCCGATTTAGCAATTCTACATCGGATTCTACATTTAACAATAATATTACCGGCATATTGGGATGTTTATCTTTAATTTTTCTACTGAAATCATATTGTGTCATATCACCAATTCTCATCATGGTAATTACTACGTCATAACGCTTTTCTTCAAGCATTCTCAGCGCTTCATCACCATTTGAGATATTTGTGATCCTGGGAATGTTTCCTAAACTTAGCTGGTCGTATTCACCAAAAAACTGTTCAGATAATATCCCATCCTGTTCGAAAATGAACGCATCATAAAAAGTAGATACCAGCAGGATTTCATGAACCTTATGCGGCATCAAATCGTGATAACTATTATCATTAAGTTTATAATTCAACGCGAATTTATCTGTGTTACTATTCATTATCTCTCCAATACATATACACAAATCAACAAATTTGATCTATAAAATTCTGTAAATAAGAATTGACCGTTTGGGTGATAATCAATTTTAAGAATGCATGAACATAAATAATTATGCAAAGATTTATGACTGGGAATTTAAGCTTATTTGCACCCGTCAGAAGCATGATGTAAAGCTCTGGACAAAGCTGGCAGCACAATATGGTGGACCAATTCTAGATATTTGCTGCGGTAGTGGCCGCATTACTCATGAATTGGCTGAAATGGGTTTTGAAATTACTGCTTTGGATAATTCTAGGGAAATGTTGAACATTCTAAGAAACAAACAACTACCAAATGTAAAAACCGAACTGGCAGATATGACGGATTTCAATTTAGATAAAAAGTTTCAATTCATTTTTATCAGTTATTCATCATTTCAGCAATTGCTAACTACGGAAGATCAGATCAAATGTTTAACAAGTATTAAGAAGCATTTAACAGCTAATGGCGTATTGGCAATGGATATTAATCCGCATATTCTGGAAGGATCTGATGTTTTGGAAAATGAGATTGCCTTTATAGCAGATAATTCTGAGAGAAATTCCAGAATAACGATGTACACATCCCACAAGATCGATAGGGAAAACAAGATCAAACATTGGCAAGATACATATGTAGAAATTGATAAAAATGGAAATGAGAAGAAATTCACTAATTCTATTTCATTAAAAGAATGCAATAATGATTATATGATAAAGCTTTTCGATAATTGTGGATTTAAAATCATTGATATCTTCGGAGATTTCGATAGGGGAAAGGTAGCAAAAAAATCAGAGAATGTAATTTATATTGTGAAATCTAACTAGTGTTCTTCTCTTAAGAAAACATTAACCCCATCACCACCTGTATTCTAAACCTACAACAATAGTTCTACCAACAGAAACATTAGCCGGATTCTTTGTTCCTAAATCATGCACATACTGTACTTCTTGTGCTGTATAATTAGAATTTGGTTCGCTGATATCTGCTCCATCATAATAAGGTGATCCTGTGTAAGGATAAACATAAAGTTCATTTTTACGATCATAGAGATTCTTTACTAGTAAGTATGCATTAATATTCTGATGGCGATTGATTCTGAATTCTTTCGATAATTTAACATTTAGGAAATGAGTAGGGTCCATATATCTAGTTTTAGAACTAATTAGAGCTCCACCTTCAGTCGTCGGTATATATGATTTTCCACTTTCAAAGCTAAATAGTGCATCAAAATTAATATCATAGTAAGTACGATAATTAATTATGAAATCAAAGTTATTTGAATTGTACTTTGAAGTATGAATATAAGTATTTTCATTTTGTATACAAACAGAACTCTCTACCAAATTTGTGTTAAGTAAAGAATAGTTTAGTGTTACGTTTAAATCTTTATTAATATTGTAAGAAGCAGCTAAACGATAAGATTTGCTCTTCATATACCCAGAATAATATTCAAACCATACGAATTCATTATAAATATAAATTTGTTCTTCTCTAGAACTTGAATATTCCAATGAGATTTTAAGATCCTCAAATTTTCCGGTCAGATCAAAACTGTAGTTTTCAAATTTAGCTATATCTTCAAAAAAATATTCAATGATGTCTCCAAACTTATCACGGCTGAAGTCATAACCATCATTATTGTAATTTATTTGAAATCTGATTAATGGATGAATTTTATAAGAAGCTTTACATTGAGGGAAAATGATTTTACTTATTCTATCTCCTGAATGAAATTTCTCTTTAGTAGTTATTCCTCCATCCCTGTAAATCGTATAATTGCTTCCCAGGTCACTATAATTTCCTTTTACTCCAACACAACCTGAGAAATTGCCATAACCAAATTCATCTTGTATGTTAACTGAAGTTATGCTAGGTTTGTACCTTATTCCATCAGTCTGCCCAGAAGCACTCAAAGTTGCGTTATATATATCTTCAAGAGAATATAGCGGTTCCCATTGTTGAGTTTGGTTATTATAAATCGAATCTAGTTGAGTTGCATTGTTATCTAAATACTCATTATAACGGAATCCATCAATTATCCAAGGAGATGTTACCTGATAGTTTTTATTAACTTGATATTGATAACTTAAACCAGTACTTAAGGCATGATTTTCATTTAATGTATAATCTGTACTTAAATGGAACTTTTGGGATTCAAAAGAATTGTCTATATTCACAGGATATACAGTACCTGGCCTAACAAATTCAACAGAAGAAAAATCTCCAGTAGATAATATGATTTCCCAGGGTATTTCAGCTTCATCTCCATATAAACCGTCATCTCCAACTAATGAACTAACAACCAATGTTGGGATACCATACGGACCAATAGGAGGTGGATTTGTAATTTCAAAATAATCGTCTAAATCAATTTCCTTGGGTTTTTCTTTGTATTTATTAGTATGATAATCAAAACCTATATTGAATTTCAGTTTATCATTAACTTCCTGATTGAATGATACATTCCAAATATTTTCTTTTTGTTCTACTTCTTTAAAATACTCCATTGCGTATTTCCAGTCATGATCGAAAGGATTCTCTTTCCTATTGTTAATAAAATGAGAATAAGTTAGATTGCTTTTGGAATTGAATTCGTAATTTAATTTGTAGAAAAGATTAAAATTATTGTAATTCCTTTCATCCAAAACTCCACGATTCTTATAAGGATCATTCTCAGAAAATACTGGGTCAGAAAGGTATTTCAAATCTTCCACAGGATCATTTTCGTAGAATTCACTAAATCTTGTATCATTTCGATCTATCGCTGCAAAGGTCGAAATAGAAAAATTATATAGAATGGGAACATTGATATAAAGGTTCATTACGTTTTTATTCCAACTATTATCAAAGGAAAGCTGATCAAAAAGAGTGCTGACATTCAGTTTGAAATCCTTGTAATTAGGAAAGGTATGGATTTTAATGACAACCGGATACATTTCAGTTGATTCCATCACAACGTTGGAAGTGAAGATCTCCAACTCATAGATCATATTCAAGTTTAGTGAGATTGCAGTTGAATAAGAGATGGGAGAATTATCCAAAAGGAATAACAAATCGATTGTGTCATAACCGTTCACATGAATTTCATTTTCAAAAACAACAACACCGGGTAGGGTTTGAAGCAATTCGGGAAATGTTTCAACAGGCAATTGCGAGATCTGCACATTTGTAAGAGTAACATCAGCAAAGAAAGAAACAGGAATTAGTAATAACACAAAAAGCAAATACTTCATAATTTTCTCCAACAATCAATTCAATTCAAGCGAAATCCAACCGGAAAAGTAACCCAGCAGGCTACTGGTTTGCCATTATTCTTTGCAGGTCTAAATTGCCATTGTTTTACTGCTGCAACTGCAGCTTCATCTAAACCACCAGGTCCTGGCATAAGAGACTGAACAACGTTTATAGTTCCAACTGATCCATCTTCCAGTACTTCTACTTCCAGCCAAACATCTCCTTCTATTCCATTCTGCTTTGCTCCTATCGGATAATTGGCTCGGACATGCTTTATTGCAAAGGGAGCATCTTCGTATATTACACGTTTGGGGGTTTGTCCCTTAACTCTGTTCGGATCAACAGGTTTATCTATATATTTATTCGAAGTACTGCAGCTAACGATAACTAGAATGAATATAATTATCATTAAATTCTTCATTTCATTTCTCCTATAAATTGTATATCTTTTATAATTCTTGTTCCCAAGTTTGTCTTGGGAACATCTTCTTAACATGCGTTATGAAACAAACTTCGTAACGAGAACCAATTTTGTAGCAGGGTGAACGTGTTTCATCACCATCTGTATTCCAAACCTACTACAATAGTTCTACCTTCCGATACATTAGCTGGATTTTTAGTTCCTAAATCATGCACATACTGGACTTCTTGTGCTGTATAGCTAGAATTTGGTTCGCTGATATCTGCTCCATCATAATAAGGTGAACCAGTATAAGGGTAAACATAAAGTTCATTTTTTCGATCATACAAATTTTTCACCAAAATATAAGTTGCAATATTTTGATTTTTTCCAAGCTTGAATTCTTTAGATAATTTCAGATTCATGAAATGTGTTGTTTTCATGTTTTTTTGCTTCTCTTCACCATATTGTTTAATCAGAATATACGGTTTACCACTTTGCAAACTGAAAAATGCTTCAATATTTACATCATAAAATGTCTTATAATTTGCTTGAAGATCAAAGCTATGTTTGATATTCCAGTTGATATTAGTGTTTTCAATATTCGTAATCGAGTAATTTAACAGAAGCTTTAGATTTGGATAAAATTGATATGAACTCGATAATTTATAGGAATTAGATGTTAAAAATCCAATATGATACTCAGGATAATAATAACTACTCCATTCTTCATATTCAATATATTGATATTGGTTTTCATGGTAGTTGTAATTAAAACTTACCCAAGCATTTTCATCAATAGGTTTGTAAATTTCAAAACTATAATAATCATAACCTCTAGGTGGATAATAACGCCAATAAGAATTTGTTAAAAGATTTGGAATTAATAGATTATGGGAAAACTTCATGTGAGTTAATTTCAAAATGAAATCTGAGTAAATATTATAGTTTAGATGTAAAAAAGGATTAAGAATCCGATGCTTTCTATTATCCTTGTTAATTTCTTCTATTGTAACTATTTCTCCATTCCTATATGAGTTATATTCTTTTCCAAAATACCAGTACATGCTTTTGATTCCAAAGCTACCTGTTAGTTTTCCATAATTGATATCATCTTGCAAACTAAACGAATACATTTTTGGTGATATTCTGTATCCATAAGTATTACCGGAGGCTGCTAACGTTGCATTATAAGTATCTTCCAATTCATAAGTATATTCCCAGTTTTGATATTCCCAATTATATACCGAATCAACAGGTGTACTGAAGTTAGTAAGATATTCATCATAACGAAATTGATCAATAAGCCAGGGAGATGTTACTTGGTACTTTTTAATAACATAATTTTCATGATTCAAGGTGGCAATGAAAGTATGATTTTCATTAAAAGTATAATCTGTATCGAAACTAAATTTTTGGGATTCGTAAGAGTTCTCAATATAATTTTGATATATTGACCCAGGACTAATAAATGGAATCACAAATTTCTCCATTCCATCAGATGTTATTGACCAGGGAATAGCAGTTTCATCACCAACCAGTCCGTTTGCGTCTGTTAAATAATCGATCCCAGTACACTCATAAGGTCGATTCACTGCTAAAGAATCAAAAGAGATAGGTGTGAGTGTGAAATAATCATCCAATCCAATTTCTTGTGGATTTTCTTTAAAAATCATCGTATGATAATCAAAACCAATATTAAAATTCAACTTGTCATTAATTTCCTGCTGATAGTTTAGACTCCAGACATTTTCTTTCTGTTCAATTTCTTTATAATATTCCATTGCGTATTTCCAAGTATGATCAAATGGTTTTTCATATTTGTTATTTATTAAATGAGAAAAAGTTAGATGACTCTTGGAAAAAATGTCGTAAGACAATTTATAGAAGAAATTGAGATTATTGTAATTCCTTTTATCGAAAAAGCTTCTGCCTTCATATGGATCATTATAGGAAAAGTCGGGGTGAGCAAGATATTGCAAGTCTTCGACTGGATCATTTTTGTAGAATTTTCCAAATCTTGTATCATTTCGATCTATCGATGCAAAGGTCGAAATAGAAAGATTATAAAGAATTGGAAGATTGATATAAAGATTCATTACGTTTTTATTCCAACTATTATCGCCAGATAATTGATCAGCAGTCGAGCTGACATTCAAGTGGAATTTATCGGAATGTGGAAACGTGTGGATCTTAATAACAACCGGATACATTTCCGTAATTTCAATTACCGGTTTAGAATTGATTACTTCTAGCTTGTAGATCATATTTAGGTTAATAGAAAGAGCTGTCGAATATGAAATTGGAGAATTATCCAGCAAGAAATATAAATCTATGGTATCGTAGCCATCTACATGAATTTCTCCTTCAAAAGCAACAATTCCTGGCTGGGTTTGCAGTAATTCTTCCAGTGTTTCGACCGGCATCTGCGAGATTTGTTCATTTGTGAGTGTAACATCCGCAAAACAAAAAATTGGTATTAATAATAAAATAAAAGATAGTCTTTTCATTAACCTACTCCTTTTTCTGCAATCGCTTGTGTCATCCATCAGATGCCGGACACGGTCCTGAGTCTTTCTAAGGACGATTGCAATTTATTCTATTGTTACGAAGACAAACTTCGTAACAAGTAATATTCTAAGGTAATTGCAAACAGGATTTTTTGCATTACCATCTATATTCCAATCCCACTACAATTGTTCTTCTTTCTGAAACATTTGCCGGATTTTTTGTATAGAGATCATGCACATATTGAACTTCCGGAGCTATACTTCCTGAATTAGGTTCGCTAATATCTGCACCGTCATAATTTGGTGAGCCGGTATATGGATGAACGTAGAATTCATTTTTTCTGTCATTCACATTTTTAATTAGAAGATATGTTTGAATATTATTTTTGTTAATCTTGAATAATTTTGAGAATTTTAAATTCAGTATTTGATATTCTTTCATATTCTTGCTGTTGGCTTCTAAAGCTACACCATTAATATTCTCTGGAGTGTACAGCCTACCAGTTCGCCAACTATACATAGCTCCAATATTAATATCGTAAATCGGACAATAGTTTACAAAGAAGTCCAAATTATCAGTAATAAACCAATCAAAATCATCGATGTCCTCTGCAAAATACAGTTTAGCTTTATTATAATTAACAGAATACGAGAATTTTTCTGTAATAATGTCTGAAATACAAATATTATAAGATGTTATCTTGTAATCTTCAACTTCAGTTTCAAATAATTCTTCATTATAAATATCAGTTGAACCTGATTGCTGAACAAAATCAAGATTTAGATTGAAATTATCAGATAAACTTTTTGTTAATCCCAAATTATAAATATCTGAAACTTTGAAATCGTAATTATCTACGGAATTTCCATTTATTCTTAAAAGTTGATTTCTAACGTTTTGTTTGTAAGACATGCGAAATTCATTATCATAATTATCACGATAATTTATACTTATATATGGAACAAACTCAGAAGTGTATCTTATTTTACCTGGCAATTTGTAGCTTTGTGTAATTCTACCATTTTCATAAACTTTAAATTTCTCTCCATTATCCAAATATAAATATTTAAGACCTATTACAGTCGATAAGCCTTCTATATTACGTTTATGTTCAATAAAACTTGAATATATAATTGATTCTGTTTTATAACCTTCTTGCCAGTTACTTGCTATCTTGGTTGCAGAGAACAAAGCTTCATTACTATATGTGTTATAAATGAAGTAATCATCTAATCCATTAAAAAAATGATCGGTGAAATAAATACTCTCAGATCCGGGTCGGATACTCAAATTATAGAAAGCAACAGTATCAGCCAATTCTGTTGCATTTAAAGTGGTAAAGTCATACATCCATAATTGTGGACATTCATAATTATCTAAATAATAATCATAAAGATATTGATCAATATTCCAGGGACATGATATTTTTTTGTTTTTGATTGAAAGCATATCCATGTTAAAACCTAAAACAAATTCATTTTGTTCATCAAATACGTAAGAGACATGAGAATTGATATTAAAATTATTCTTAGAGTTTTCAATGTATTTGTCGTAGATTGAACCTGGACGAACAAATCCCAAGACATCTTTTTCCATTCCATCAGACATTATGGACCAGGGAAGATCAGTTTCATTTCCAATTAAACCCCATGAGCTAGTTAAGTAATCTATCCCTGTGCATTGGTATAGTTCATTTGATGAAAATGGATCAAAGTTGTTGGCATTAAATGTATAATAATCATCTAATGAAATTCCTTTAGGCTTTTCATTATAATTATAATTCTGGTAATCAAAACAGAAAGTGAAATTTATTTTTTCATTAACAACCTGCTGATATTCTAAGGCCAAAACATTTTCATTTTGTTCAATTTCCTTATAATGTTCTAAAGCATATTTCCAGTTATGATCAAATGGTGTTTCATATCTGTTATTATATAAATGAGAAAGCGTTAACCTGCTTTTTGGATTTATATCATAAGAAAATTCATAGTAGATATTGGCATTATTGTAATTCATTTTATCAAAGAAATTACGATCCTTGTATGGTTCATTTTTTGCAAAGTTGGAAGATGTAAGATACATCAGATCTTCAACCGGATCATTTTCATATTCATCATTAAATCTTGTATCATTCCTATCTAAGTTTATAAAAGTAGACCAAGATAGATTTTTGAGAATTGGAATATTCGTATGTAGATTCAGTTTGTTTTTGTTCCAGCTATTTTCAGATGATAATTGATCGCCCAACATATTTATCTTTAGTTGGAATTCATTTGAATGAGGGAGTGTATAGATTCTTATTACTAACGAAGATATTTCAGTTGTTTCATGTACAGGTTTAGAAGTTATGATCTCCAATCTATTTATAACACTCAGATCGATTGAAAGCGCAGTAGAAGTTGTAATCTGGCTGTCGTTCAGTAGAAAGATTAAATCATCTGAGATGCTGCCATTCATATGTATTTCACCATCTAAACTCACGATCCCAGGTTGAGAACAAAGTAATTCTTCCAGAGTTTCAACAGGCATTTGAGTTATTTGTTCTTTTGTTAAGACAATATCTCCAAAACAAAATGCAGGAATCAGTAACAACATCAATAACAGTTTTTTCATTTCAAATTCTCCTACGTGGTTATTTCTGTTCCCAAGTTTGTCTTGGGAACAGCTTATTTATACGTTACGAAGACAAACTTCGTAACGAGTAATTTAATATCTCAATCTGTTTGATTGCGGTTAGTTACCTCGTTATCAGCATTTCCTCTTTTTTGCTGATAAAATTTATGGCAATTTCGTTGGGAACACAAAAGATGGGAAGACCTTCACTCCAACCTTGCTGCACGCAATATTGCTTCTTGCAGGTGTTTTTTATAATCCTTACTTTTCCATTTGATATTTCTACCTCAGCTTCATTTCCCAATTCAATTAACTGATTTTCATTAGAATCGAATGTTCCAATTAATAGATTGTGATGATGGATCTCGATCTTTTTATTCTGTAAATTAGACTTCATTTGCCAAAATAAAGCAATAGCAATTACGATAAGTGTTATAATCAAACCAATATCAGCACTAGTAAAGAGCTTTAGAAATTTCTTCATCTAAAATTTGCCGTATATCTTATACCCACAATTGGGACAGGCATTATTTTCTATTTTATTTACAGCACCAGATCTACGTTTAATTATATTGGTTTTGCAATTTGGGCAGAAAGTATCTCGATCGGTTAAAACATTACCCAAATAAACATGATTGAGTTTCTCTTTCGCAATTCCTTTGGCATTTTCCAGGTTCTCAACTGTTGTGGGAGGATTCGTCATTTTATAGCAAGGGTAATAACGGGAAAGATGTAAGGGAATATCAGTATTTACAGAAGCGACAAAATCTACTAGTTCTCTAATGTCGGCTTCTCCGTCATTTGCATCGGTAATTAAAAGATTTGTAAGTTCAACGTGACAATGTTTAGCTGCAGTTCGAATTGTTTCCAATACGGGTTTTACACTTCCACAGCAATATTTCTGGTAAAATATATCATTTATAGATTTCAAATCTATATTCATAGCATCGATATAGGGCAGAAGCTCGTTTAATGGTTCTGGATTTATATATCCGTTTGTAACAAGAACAGTTTTAATGTTATTCTTCTTTAATAATTTTGTTGAATCAAGAACGAATTCGAACCAGGTTGTCGGTTCGGTATAGGTAAATGCTACGAATTTACAATTTGTACTTTTACAATGTGCTAATAATGATTCAGGAGAGATTTCGCGTGTATTAGATTTCTCTTGGCTGGATTGATAATTCTGACAAAAATCACAGGAAAAATTACAGGAATTTGCTCCTAACGAAAGAATATTTGAACCTGGGTAAAAATGATAGAGAGGCTTTTTTTCCATAGGATCAAGACTATGAGCAATTGTTTTACCATAATTTTCGGCAAACAATATTCCTTCGTGGTTTATTCTGCCTTTGCATTTACCAGTTTCACCATTGTTAAGATAACAATAATGCGGACAAAGAAGACATTGAATTGTCCCGTCTGATAATTTTTTATAGTAAAGTGCTTCTTTCATTTTTTGTTTAAATACTTCTCTAATCTCTCTAAATGCATCTGCAAACTATCTGCGTTATTTTCCAGAGTATGTTTGGCATTAATTCCCATTTGTCTGGCTTTGCTCATATCTCCGGTAAGCTTATTGAAATCAATTACCATGTCTTTTTTGTTTGAAACGATAATACCATTATTTTCTAATAATCTATCAACAGAGTCTCGGCACGAATAATAATGATTTCCAATAATGGTAGGAGTTCCATAGAATGCCGGTTCCAGTGGATTATGTCCACCATAACTGAAGAAACTTCCACCTACAATTGCCAGATCGGCCATTGCATAGAATGTGTTTAGAATTCCCATTTCATCTACCAGCAATATTTCAGGAACATCTTTCAACTCAGAATATATTTTAAAGTCAAAATCTTTTAACAGCTCTTTCAATTCTGGTAAACGATGCAAATGGCGAGGAACAATGATGATCTTCAAATTAGGATTTGACTGCTTTAACTCTGGAAGAACCTTTAATAACAACTTTTCTTCTTTGGGTCGACTGCTGCCCCAGACCAATACAAAATCTTTGCTGGTATAACCAAGTTCCAAACGAATCTTGTTTTTATCATATTCCTGTTGATCGATGCAGAACTTGAGATTATGTCCATTAGCAACATCATTAAATTTTAGTTTTTTATATCGCTCAGCATCTTTTTCTGACTGGGCATTTACACTTTTAACTGCTTTCCACAAAGGTTTCCAGAATAAACGAAGATTTTTATATTTGGGAAATGATCTATCTGATATCCGAGCATTAACAATAACTACCGGGATGTTTTTCTTTTTTGCTAAATGCAGCATATTGGGCCAGAATTCAGTTTCTACCAATATGATCAAACTTGGATTTATCCGCTTATAAAGCCTCTTCATTATAAAGCCCACATCAAACGGTAAAAACAATGTTGTTAATTTCGGACTTACTTTTCTGGCAGCTTCCTGGCCGGTTCGAGTCATGGTCGTTAGCACGAAATCGGTGTGAGTATATTTGTTCAGAAGTTCATTAATAAGCGTTCTTACGGCATTTACTTCACCAACAGAAGCGGCATGGATCCAAACACTCTTCTCAAATCTATGTTTAGGTTTACCAAAACGTTCTTTGCGTTCTCTTCCTTTAAATTTAAAAAATAAAAAGGGGGAAGAAACAACAAAAATAAACCAGGTTAAAAAACGATATATAAACATAACATCACCTCAAGAAGACTTCTGCCTTACAATAATAGCAGAACGAAATTCAATTACTCATACTTTTTTATAAGCTGCAATTTGACTTCGTCGTCAATGCTACTAACCTGTACTTTCACCTTATCTGTCAATTTAAAAATAAGTCCGGAAGTTTTTCCGATGAGCATCATATAGTGCTGATCATATTCAAGATAATCACCTTTGATACTGCTTATGGGGATCACTCCCGTTACCGGATATCTGTCTATCTCCACGATCAAGCCTGTTGGTTTTACACCAATAACAATTCCGTCATATTCTTCACCCAGCTTTTTCTTCATGAAGTTCATTTTATTCTTCATTTCCACTTCACGTTCACTTTCATCTGCCAGGCTTTCCTGATCTGTACCAATTCCTGCATGATCGAAGATCTCTTTTCGAGTGAATTTCTCATTTCTATTATTTATCAAATCCTTTATCTGATGATGAATTATCAGATCGCACAAACGACGAATAGGAGATGTAAAATGTGTGTAGTTTTGAATTGCCAGACCAAAGTGTCCTTCATTTTCTATAGAATATCGGGCTCTTTTCATACTGCGCAATATCATTCGATCAAACACACGATGATATAGGGGAGATGGCATTTCATCCAAAAGCTGCTGTAACGCCTGGTTATTATTCTGTTTCAGATTTAGTTGCATTTCATATCTCTTCACAATATCTTTCATATTCAGCAGCTTCTTTTCGTCAGGCTGCTCGTGAACGCGATACATTGTATTCTGCCTGGAAAGCCGGGTTGATACATATTCATTGGCAATCAGCATAAAGTTCTCGATAAGTTGATGTGATTCTGTTTCTCTGCTTCTCTGCAGATCACTGATGTGACCTTCATCATCGAATACAAATTCTGTTTCCGGTAGATCAAAATGCAAATAGCCTTTTTGTTTTCTCTTTTCCAGCAGGAAAGCTGAGATCTTTTTCATTTCAAAAAGCATCTTGGCAATATCCGGATCTATCTTGGTTTCTTTCCCTTCAAATAGTTCATCGATCTCTTCATAATTGAAACGTACATTAGATTTAATGACACTTTCATAAACTTCCTGTGAAGTGAATTTATAGTTTTTGTTTAAATTTGTTTGAACGGTAACCGTAAGTTTTTCTTCATAAGGACGTAAGCTGCAGATTTTATTGGAGATTTTTTCCGGCAGCATGGGAATTACTCTTTTTGGAAAATAAAAGCTATTGCCACGTTTTGCAGCTTCTTCAAATAGTTTCATTCCCGGTTTCACATAATGTGCTACGTCGGCAATGTGAACATAAAGTTTGTATCCATTTTCGGTCGAAATGAATGAAATGGCATCATCAAAATCTTTTGCAGAAGCAGGATCTATTGTTAAAGTGGTTAGATCTCGTAGATCATGTCTCAAAGCTATTTCTTTTTCCGATATATCATCGGAAAGATCATCTAATTCTACAATCACATCATCGGGAAAAGTAAGAGGAAGACCATATTGACGGATTACACTGAGAACTTCTACATCAGGATCACCAGCTTTTCCTAAGATCTCAACTATTTCACCGGCAGGTAGTTTCTGCAATTCTCGATTTCCCCAGTTTGTTACCAGCATCACAACTTTCATGTCTTTTGTATCTTTCAATGGAATATCTTTTTTATTGATCATGAAATTTGTGTGAATTCTGGAGTTATCTGGAATTAAAAGATATGTTCCTCTATAATCTTGTACTTTGCCTACAATCTGTTCATGAGCTCGTTCAATAATTCTGGTAATAATTCCATACTGCTTTCCCTGCCTGCCATAACGTACTTCTACTTCTACATTATCTTTGTGATATGCAGTTAACGTATCTTCTGCCGATACAAACACATCAACCGTATCTGTAATTACAAAAGCAAATGATCTATTACGAGCAAGAGAGGTGGAATCAAACGTTCCCTGCAGTACTTTGTGTTGTGATTTCCCATCCTTTGAACGTGGTGTTCTTTCTTCTTGTCTTGCGCGTCTTGAACGCTTACTTTCTGTATTTTTATAGCTGTAGGTTCTGCCTTTTACAGCTATCTTTTCTTCTTTTCCTAAAGTAAACAAAGTGTCGATCAGATCTTTATGTTTATGCTTTTTTAAACGGATATCACGAGCAATGTCTTTTATCTTGAAATGCTGATCTCGATTGGCCGAAAGCAGACTTTGTACTTTGTAAGCTATATTACTATCGAACATGTTACTCCTTAAATTTGTCTTTCTGACGTTACTTTCACTTTGTTCTCAGGAAGAATCTCAATTCTGTTTCAAAAACTTTACATTTTTGTCATCCTCGCATAAGCGGGGTTCTAAAACTTCATGGATTCCCGATTTCTCGGGAATGACAATGCAAATTAAGAATAAAATCATATGTCTTTCTCATGAAGAAATTACTAAGCTTTATTCCCGATCTTTTCTTCCAGTATCTCAAGTAGCTTTTCTTTCTCTTCTTGGGATTTTGTTAAACGGATATTCAAACCTCGAAATGGGTCAAGGCGTCGCGGCATTTTAAAGGTGGAAAGCATCACGCCTTTTTTATCGAAATAGTAACAACCGTAATTGGAATAAGGCTTTTCAACTTTTATTATCCAATAATGAATAACGATCTTATCGTCATAAAATTCGTAAGTTGTAGCTATGAAATATGGAGTGAAACTAAGAACGAAAATACCAACTCCCAGATAATAGAAAAGCGGCATTTCCCAATCGATTACTGCAATCCTCCATAAACTAAAAGCTATAATTGCGATAAAAGCGAATAAAATGGTTGAGCTGATGGGAAACTCTTTAAATGGGTGAGATGTCCAGGTTAAAAGTAGTCCCGGTTTTGTTTCCTGAATTTCGTTATTCGACATTCTGCACGATCTCACGGCATTTTTCGATCTCTTCTTTTATGATAATGATCTGATCAAAAATTGCAGTAGCGCTAAATTTAGAGCCGATTGTATTTATCTCACGATGCATTTCCTGCAAAATGAAATTTATACTCTTTCCAGCCTGTGCATCATCCTTTTCGATCTTATCTTTCATTTTTTCCATATGATCTTTAAAACGCACAACTTCTTCGGTTATATCAGCTTTTTCCACATAGACTGCAGCTTCCAGCATAATACGCTTCAAGGCTTCATCATCCAGTTTACCATTTAATAATTTTTCCAGGTTATTTTGTAGTTTAACAAATTTCTCTTCTTTGAAGTTTGGAAATTCACCTGCTATCAGTTCTAAAGATTTCTCCATAATATCAATTGATTCCAGGAAATACTCCTGCATCGATCTACCTTCGATCATTGCCATCTTTTCGTGTTCTGCAATTGCTTCTTCGAAGGTAGAAATAATTTTATTTTTAAACACTGGATCTTCTTTATCTTCTTCCTTCAATAAGATTACATCTGGTTCCGAAAGTACTTTCATAAGTGGTAACTTCGCATTTTCTTCCAGAACTTCTGCAGCCTTTTTATAAAGATTCCAATACGATTTCAAATTATCTTCATTTAGCTCCAGTTGCCCGGTCTGCAAATGTTTGATGTTTATATTAATCGTCACTTTTCCGCGTTTCATTTTCTTGCTTAAAATGTTTTTCAAATCTGCTTCCATATAAGCCAATTCCCGCGGCATTCTGAAGTTCAAATCCAGAAAACGATTATTTACTGATTTTATTTCAACTTCAATTTCATGAAACTCGTCATTTATACGTGACCTGCCATATCCTGTCATGCTTTTCATGGAGCTACCCCTATACCGGTCATGCTTTTCATATAATTCTCCTTATTGAAAATATAGTATGAAAATTATCCTAGTGGGTTTGATGTCAATGTTCTTTAGATAGATGTTAAATATTATTATAATTTTCTGAGGAAATTATATTTCCGATCTGAAATGGATATCCTCTGCAACTTGATATGATTAAATCCTGTATTTCTTCAATTTCCTTGATAAAGCGCTTTCAGATAAACCTAGTTTCTTAGCTGCTTCTTTCTGGGAATTATTACAGATCGACAAAGCGTTGAAAACGGCTTCCTTCTCTACATCAGAAAGATTCAACGATCCGGAGTATCGAACAGTATTTTTCCTCATGCAATTTATATCATGCAGCGATTCTGAGGTAAGAGTATTTGATGATTCCAGGATTATACTCCTTTCGATAATATTCTTGAGTTCGCGAATATTTCCCGGAAACGTATAACCTTTTAAAACCTTAATATATGAATCATCAAATGTGATAATATTTCTTTTCATGCTTATAGAAATTTGTTTAACAAAAAATTCGATAAGTAAGATCAGATCTTCCTCACGATCTCTAAGTGGAGGAATTTTTATGTGGATAACATTAATTCGATGTAATAGATCCAACCGGAATTTATTCTGCAGGATAAGATCATCAAGGTCTTTATTGGTAGAAGCAACTATCCTTACATCAACTTCGATCTCTTCATCACCACCAACTGGTGTTATAGTACCTGTTTCTATTGCTCGCAGAATTTTAGATTGAATCTCAATGGGCATATCACCAATTTCATCAAGATATAGTGTTCCTCCACTGGCTTGTTCAAATAATCCTGTTTTATTATTAATTGCTCCTGTAAATGCTCCCTGGATATGACCAAAAAACTCACTTTCGGCTAATGTTGATGTTATGGCACTGCAATTTACTGTAACCAGCCTTTCATTCTTTCTTTCGCTATTGAAATGGATAAGCCGGGATACGATCTCTTTACCAGTACCCGATTCACCGGTAATAAGCACATTTGTATTATTGATCGATGATGCTTTTCTGGCCATTTCTATTGTTTTGCGAAGAGTTGCACTTTCTCCAATAAGATTATGCTTGATACTCTTTTGAAGTTCGGGTTCCAGAATGTTTTTTACTCTGTCTCTTCGTATGATTGTATCCTGTATCAATCCATAGAAATCCTGGTTTTGCTCAGCAAGTTGCTTCCTATAAAACTCTCCTTGTTGTTCGTAAATATTGTATATTATATCATAGGCCTTTTTATAATCTTTCTTTGCCCGATAAAAGACAGAAAGAGTCTTCTTTGCTTTCAATTGGTGCTCAATCTTCATTTTCTCTGAGAAGTATTCGATGTTCTCTTCAATTTCTTTTCTCATTTCCGGGAAGAACTGATTATTAGCGAGTTTATAATTAATTATGTTGTTTCTTGAAACTCTTAAATTGAATTCATCGTTCAAAATTTCAGAAACATCATAAGCTTTCTGGTAGTATTCCATAGCTAAATCGTTTTTTTTCATATTTTCATAAACCAGAGCCAGATTATTGTAGATACTTTTCAAGTAGCTAAGATTATTGATCGGTTCTAATATTTCAAAAGCTTTTTCATATGATTTCACAGCTTTTGTATATTCTTCTTGTTTCTGATTGCACAATCCGAGATTAAAATGAGCAAACCCTAACTGCAAATTAATAATTTCATTTTGATTGATCAATGATTCAAAACAGCTTGCGGCTTCTCTGTATTGGCCTATATTCTGCAGAACTAGTCCATAATTATTCAGAGTGCTATTCAAGTAATTGCTATTATTAGAATCTCTGAAATAGATAATAGCCCTGGAAAGATTCTCTTTCGCTTCAATATACAAGCCCTGCCGCAAATACAATTCGCCCAGCATTGAAATACTGCGCATCTTCATCTCTTCATTACTGATGATTTCACATTCTTCAATTGATTTCAAAAATATTTTTTCAGCAAGATCATATTTTCGATTACAAGTATAAGCGTAACCGAGATCTATATACCTATCCGTGAAAAGTGTAGGATCACTTTCTTCTGTTAATTTAACATAATCCTGAGCATAAGAGAGTGCTTCAGAGTATTTACCCAATCTGTTTTTACAATTATACAACCATTTATATATAAACGCTATAACGGATATATCTTCGGGATCAACCAGGTTATCCAGCTGTTCATGTAAGAACTTCTCTGCTTCTGTTAATTGATTTTTCGCAAAAAATTCTCTAACTTTTATTATACCTAACACCTGTTTTTCTTTGGTAGATAAATCTATTTCATCTAAAATCTTTATTGATTTCTTTGAATCATAAGTATCTCCGGTTATTGAAATGAATTTATCGAAAATCTGTTTTAACATTTAGCCCCCTAGACGGTTTTCTTTTCTGTAAGAATTGCATTTTGTCAATTGCATAATTGCAATTCTTGCATATTTGCAAGCAGAACAGTTCATCAGAATTTTCTCTCTAAACTTATAAGCGTTTATCCTAATATGATTTAGATGAATCATAGCTTTTATTAATTGTAACTGGAATAATATTTCCATTCTCTAATAAAAGAGGTGATTATGGCAATTATAAGTATAAGTGAAATTATAACAGAATATAATAATGCCAATACTGGAGTTATTGGATTTACTGTTTCTTATGACAATGGAAAATTCGAAAATATTAAAGAAGATTTTTGCGTACAAACTAAAGATCGAGTATTAGAGTATATTATTGAAAGATATGATCAGTTAACTGCATTTATGGAAAGAAATATGTAATATCAGGTGTCGTTATTACTATTAAATAACAAGTGATAAGCTTTAAAAGTGATGTTAATAAACAGGATTAGTAAGGAAGGTATTATGAAACATTTAATTACAATTTTATTTATTATTTTCTCATTTATTTTACTGGCCGATGGTGTGCAGCCAACCGGTGCAGGAACAGAAGCTGATCCGTACCAGGTAGCAACTCTGGATAATTTACTTTGGATCAGCACGGATAGTACATCCTGGAGCTCCTATTTCATTCAGACAGCTGATATTGATGCGTCGACAACTTCCACCTGGAATTCGGGAGAAGGTTTCAGCCCCATTGGAAATTTAACCTTATCTTTCACTGGTAATTATGATGGGCAGGGGAACATAATTGATGGTATATATTTTAATCGACCATTATCTGACAGACAAGGTCTTTTTGGTAATACAGAATCTGCAAATATCTCCAACCTGGGAGTAACTAATTGTGATATTACCGGTGATGACCGCAATGGAGCTTTAGCTGGAGAAGCTGATTCTTCCACTATCTCCTTCTGTTACAGCTCGGGAAGTATAAGTGGTGATAACCGAAATGGTGGTTTGATTGGAAATAGCAATCTTTCAACTATCATAAATAACTGCTATAGTTTCGCTGATGTAACTGGAGATAACAACGCTGGTGGATTAGTTGGTTACCATAGAATATCTTCTGAAATAAATAACTGCTATAGTTATGGAAGCGTAAGTGGAAACACTGGTATTGGTGGTTTAGTAGGAGCTAATGATAATTCCACAGTCACAGATTCATTCTGGGATACAGAAACTTCCGGGCGAAGCACCAGTGCAGGGGGAACAGGAAAAACCACTGCTGAAATGAAAACTCAATCCACCTTCACAAATGCAGGTTGGGATTTCGTGGTTGAGACAACTAACGGCACAGATGATACGTGGGGAATGTTCATTGAATTGAATAACGGTTACCCGATCCTGACAGATTTTTATTCTGTTTTACCCCCGATAGTTACTACGTCCTCAGCAACATCTATTTCATACACATCAGCAACATCTGGTGGAGAAGTAATATATGAAGGAAAAGATGTTGTTACTGCTCATGGAGTTTGCTGGAGCACTTCTGCAAATCCAACAACTGCGGATTTCTATACAAGCGATGGAAACGGTACGGGTAATTTCACATCATCTATCACAGATTTATCTGCCAGTACAGAATATTACTATCGAGCTTATGCTACAAATACTCTTGGGACAGCATATGGTGAAGAATATTCGTTTACTACCCTATATTATACTACTCCAACTGTATCCACAACAGAAGCTGCTTCAATAACCCTTAATTCTGCAACTTCTGGGGGAAATGTTTCATCTGATGGTGGAACCACAGTAACTGCTCGCGGAGTATGCTGGAGCACTTCTGTCAATCCAACTACCGATGACTTTTCTACATCAGACGGAACCGGAACAGGAAGTTACACATCCAATATAACTGGTTTAGCTTCTATTACTACTTATTATTATAGAGCTTACGCTACGAATTCTATTGATACATCATATGGGAATGAATATTATTTTACTACAACTGTACAAGGTTCAGGAACTTCAGGTGATCCCTTTCAGATATCGAATCTTGAAGAATTACGTTGGTTTAGTGAAAATCCTGAGCATTGGGGATCTTATTTTATTCAAACAGCAGATATAGATGCTTCTCCCACTTCCGGTTGGAATTCTGGAGAAGGTTTCAGTCCTATTGGAAATACTAATTTTTATTTCACAGGAAATTATGATGGCCAGGATTTTGATATTGATGGATTATTCATTTTCAGATATGCACAAAGCCAAGGTTTATTTGGTTTTATTATAGGAGCTGAGATATCTAATCTTGGAGTAACCAATGTCGATATATTTGGAATTTGGGGAACCGGTAGTTTAGTAGGATTTAATAATAGTTCTACAATTCTTAGTTGCTTTAGCAATGGCATAGTGGATGGAGGTGAAAATGTTGGAGGCTTAATTGGAACTAACCGTAATTCTTATATAATAAATTGTTTTAGCACTGCAACCGTGGATGGAGGTGATATTGTTGGTGGATTAGTGGGCGAGAATCTGCAAAATTCTTCTATCAACAATAGCTATTATACTGGAGATGTTACTTGCGGAGGTGAAGAAATTGGTGGCTTAGTTGGAATAAACGATAATTCTAATATAAGTAACAGCTATAGTAGTGGAAATGTAACTTCATCCTTCATGCAAGCTATGTATATTGGTGGATTAGTTGGCAAGAATTATAATTCTTCCTCAATATCTAACAGCTTCAGCACTACTACCGTAACCGGGGATAATAGAACTGGTGGATTAGTAGGTGGGAATGAATCTTCCTCTATAAGTTTCTGTTACAGCATTGGATTTGTAGATGGTGGACATACCTCGGGCGGTTTAGTAGGATATTGTACCGATTCCACTATCGAAAATTCCTTTTGGGATACTGAAACCTCCGGACACAGTACCAGTGCGGGGGGAACCGGTAAAACAACAGTTGAAATGAAAACCCAATCTACCTTCACAGATGCCGGCTGGGATTTTGCAGGAGAAACCACAAATGGTTCCGATGATATTTGGCTGATGCTTTCAATTTATAATAGCGGTTATCCTAGCCTCACCTGGACGGTTGAACCTATTTTGCCTTTCGTTACAACGATCACTGCTACTACTATAACACAAAATATGGCAACTTCCGGTGGAATTGTAACCTATGATGGAGGAGCTGACGTTACTGCTCGAGGAGTTTGCTGGAGCACTTCTGCAAATCCATCGACCGCAGATTATTTTACTACAAACGGAACCGGAACAGGTAGCTTCACGTCCAATTTAACCGGACTAACTTCTATTACAACATATTATTATAGAGCTTATGCCACCAATTCCCTTGGAACAAGTTATGATGAGGAATATTCGTTTATAACTACTTCTCTCGGATCAGGAACATCCGCTGATCCCTACCAGATCAACAATCTTGATGAGCTGCGTTGGATTAGTGAAAATCCAGCTCGTTGGAATTCCTATTTTATTCAAACTGCTGATATTGATGCTTCTGCTACTTCCACCTGGAATTCAGGAGAAGGTTTCAGCCCTATTGGCAATGAGCCGGAATATTTCACAGGCAATTATGATGGTCAAGGCTTTGAAATAGATGGTTTGTATATTAACAGACCAAGTACTTCTAATATCGGTTTATTCGGATATACAACCAACGCTTCAATTGATAACGTAGGCATTATTGATGTAGATATTATTGGATTTTATGCAACCGGTGGTCTGGTGGGATATAACTATACTTCCACTATCAACGGTTGCTTCAGTTCCGGTAATGTGTACGGACATAATCATGTGGGTGGTCTGGTGGGAAGTAGTTCGAATTCAACCATACATAACAGCTACAGCACCTGCAGTATGAGTGGAAATGATAGTGTCGGTGGTTTAGTGGGAGGTAGTTTCAGTAATTCAACCATATCAAATAGCAGCAGCACTGGTGTTGTGAGTGGCCATGAGACTCTCGGAGGACTGGTTGGTTCAAATGGTTCTTCCAATATTTCCAATTGTTACAGCACCGGCAATGTTAGTGGAGATGGTTCTGAAGGTGGTGCGGGAGGTCTGGTTGGTAATAATAGTTCTTCCAATATTTCCAATTGTTACAGCACCGGCAGTGTTAGTGGAGATGATGAAGATCTGTGGGGTGGTGGCTTGGTGGGATATGGTTACTATTCAACTATATCAAACAGCTACAGTATTGGCAGTGTGAGAGAAATTGAAAGTAGCGGTGGTCTGGTGGGATATGCAGAATCATCTTCTACAATTAATAGTTTCTGGGATATTCAGACTTCCGGAGAGTCATACAGTGCCGGTGGAACAGGTAAAACTACTGCTGAGATGAAAACTCTGTCTACATACACAGATGCTGGCTGGGATTTCTTATTGGAAACTGCTAATGGTACAGATGATATTTGGGTAATGTCTTCCAGCCTTAATAATAATTATCCTGTCCTATCATGGCAAAATGGAGGATTATTTGCATATTTCACAGCAGCTCCAGCGGAAGTGTATTCTGGAACACCAGTTCAATTTACAGATTATGCTTACGGATCACCTACTACCTGGCAATGGGATTTTGATAATGACGGTACTTATGATTCTACCGTGCAAAATCCGATTCATACTTACAGCACTACAGATCTTTACAGCGTTAAACTCACAGTTTCAGATGGGACTAATACAGATTATTACATCAGAACAGATTACATTTACGTGAACACAACTCCTGCTGTTCCCCAGAATGTACAGGTTAACCTGGTCGGAGATGACGCTGTGATCAGCTGGGATGAAGTAACGCATGATATCGATGGTATTCCTATTAACCTGGATGGCTACATCGTTAAGTTCAGCGAAGATAATGTTTCATTCTTCTTTTTATACCTGGTAGATACAATTACACACACTCATCAGAATGTTGTGTTATTCAGCCACCAGATGTTCTACCAGGTTTTATCTTATAAAGCATATTCCGCAGATCAATTGGATTATCTAAAAGACCTTAATAATTCAGATAGAAAAGTGAAATAGAGTGAAGTGAAAGCAGAACTGGATAGATTTGAAAAGGTGAATAGCAAAAGTACTCGTTAAAATCTACTGCAAATCAAATTTGTTATATTACTTTATATTTTTTTAGTTAATTGTTTTGACAGGTAGAAAACCATTATCAACTTTAGAATCATTAATTTTAAGGAATAATGAATGAAGAAAATTTTGATTTTATCTTTTATAATTACAACATCTTATATACTAGCATCACAACCAGTCATCCATCGTCCGCCAATAAGAGCTGAGATCAAAGCTACACGCGATTTTAGCCGTGACGCACCTCATGGTGATGAAATTATAAATCCGGCAGAATTCGGTAGAACAGACGGTATCTTCCTGGCCTGGTCCGGTTGGGATACACAACTAATTGCAGACATTGCCTATCCCGTATCTCAGGAATATACGATTTTCATGATCGTTGCAGATTCATATGCAGAAACACAAGCTTTCAACTTTCTTCAAAACCAGGATGTGAATATGGATAATGTTTTCTTTCTGTACGACATCAATGTTTCTAATACAAGTATGTGGATCAGAGATTATGCACCATTTTTTATTAAAGAAGACGGGGTACAGGCTATCGATGATTTCTTCTATGGAGTTTATCAGGGTGATGATTTGATTTCATACACGATTGCCGATACATTCGATCTTACCATTTATGATAGTCCGCTCATTCATCATGGTGGAAATCATATTTCCGATGGCAATGGAATGGGTTTCTTTTCCACAAACATCTACAATTACAACACATCATTTACTCAAGAAGAAGTTAACATGGAATTCCAAACTTATTTTGGTTTAGACTCGCTAATTGTAATTGAACCAATGGGTGGTGATGGAACTGGTCATATCGATATGTTCTGTAAATTGCTTAGCGATACTTTGTTTATTGTGGGGGAATATGACATTGATACTCCGTGTTATCCAGGAGATCGCGAACTTCTGAATAATCTGGCAGAATATCTGAGCACCCTTTCAAACCTGGATGGAAGGCCATTCAATGTGGAAAGAATTCCCATGCCGGAATATATTTATGGAGGTCCAGCCGGAACAATTAATTATACTTATACTAATTCTCTGATAGTAAATGATCTTGTTCTGGTTCCTGTTTATGGTTTTGATCTGGATGAAGAAGCTTTACTTATCTACGAGGAATTGATGCCGGAGCATGAAGTAATTCCGGTCAATTCCAGCTTTATCATTCAATATTGGGGAGCAGTTCATTGCGTTGTTAACGAATATTTCAGTGAAAATCCTCTTATTATTTTGCATGAGAAAATCGAACAAATTGAAAGCGGTGATTCTCCATCTATCAGTTTTAGACTAAATCCCAAATTCGCTGAATCTTATGCCTCTGTTTTTTACAAGTTAGATTCTGCCAGTGATTTTACAGAACTTTCTGCAAACCTGCAAAATGGGATCTGGACATCACAATTTCCAGAGATAACAGAAAACTTTGAATACTATATTTCCGGCACTTCAATCTCCGGTGATTACGAATTTAGTACAACTTTACCGGAAATTGCTCCAGGTGAAACGTTTTACGTTACGTGTTCCGAGGTAGAAACAGATCAAACAATATCAAATCCAATTCTATCATTTAGTAATTATCCCAATCCTTTCAATCCCAGCACAGAGATCAGATTCAATCTTTCAGGCTTCAGTGAACTCGAATCTATAGAAATCGAAATCTATAATCTGAAAGGTCAGAAAGTAAAAACATTGCCTGTCACCCTGAGCCTAGTCGAAGGGCCAAAAGGTATTAATTATAATTTTCCCCGTCCTTCGACTAGGCTCAGAATGACACAAGCGGGGAACAGCGAATTCACTGTCACATGGAATGGAGATAACAATTTTGGTAATCCCGTTTCTTCCGGAATTTATTTCTATCGATTGAACATTAATAATAAAACGGAAGCAATGAGGAAGTGCTTGCTGCTGAAATAAAGGACCTTACAATTGATTATATATAAAAACAAAACACTGTTATTCATCGGTGATTCGATCACTGATTGCGGTAGATCATATCCAGTTGATAAAGGAAACGGCTTGGGTGGTGGTTATGTAAACCTGGTTAATGATCAGCTTCAATCAAATTATCCTGATTTGAATATTGAAATCTTAAATACCGGAATTTCCGGTAATACAATTTTAGACCTGGAAAGAAGATGGGGAAGAGATGTACTTGATCTGAAAGCAGATTTGGTTTCGATTATGATCGGAATTAATGATGTGTGGCAACAAGTAGAAGCACCCTATTTTTTTGATCAGATCAATCCTGGTATTTTTGAGAAAGTTTATCGAAAACTGATCGAGAGTATTGCTGGAAAAATTAATGGAATAATTTTAATGACTCCGTATTACATCGAACTGAACAAAACCGATCCAATGCGCAAAATGATGAACGAATTTGGCGAAATAGTTAAGAATCTATCCGATGAGTTTAATACAATCTTTGTCGATACACAGAAAGGTTTTGATAATTATCTAACTCGTCATTCTTCCAACACATTAAGTGATGACAAAGTTCATCCGAATTTGAAAGGTCACAAGATAATTGCTGATAGTTTTTTAGAAACAGTTGGATTTAAGGCTAATAATTAACTTAGAATTGAACGGTTAATATTTCTTTTGTAATTTGTTTTTTCTTTGACACATAATTTTCTATTTTGCACTTTTGGTTTCGAATTATTTCACTATGTTTAAAAATTGCTTTAAGAGAGAATTGTAGCCAGGAGGAAGTAATGAAAATTTTTCCACTTATTTTGTTAGCAATTGCTTTGATTGTTGTTTTTTCATGTGGTAAAGAAAAAATAACCGAACCTGAGCCAGAACCTGATCTGGGCAATCCATATCATCTTGAGATTGAGAGGATTGCAGATAATGCAGTTGAATTATCGTGGGAAATTCCTGAACTTATAGATAATACTTTTGTAATCTCTCGGAAAAACGGTGAGAATTCATGGGATAACAGTTTTCGGGAATTAGAAGCAGGTACAGTTTCATTTATCGATACAATTTATACTCAAGCTTTTATCGTTTACTCATATTATTTATCTGAAGTTAATAATAGTATAGAAATTGGAGTTTCAGATACCGTTGCCTTCTTTTCAGATTCCTCTCTTCCAACCGAAATTACATTGGAACATATCAAACAGGATAGTATTAAAATAAGTTGGCATGATAATGCCTATGGCGAATTTTTCTATGGAATCGATAAAAAGACTAGTAATAATGAGTGGATAGAGAATTACATATCATTCGAACCAGAACCAGCAAATGGTCATGATTCAGATATGAGTATTGTAGATTATGACAATTGTTTAAGTGATTCAGTTCATTATCGTATCTATTTAGTAAATGGCATTTCAAAATCAAATCAGTCCAACTCATCAATATATTCATCCCTTTTACCTCCATCTGAATTTAAAGCAAAAATAGAAGGTGATGGAATTAAACTAACCTGGTTAGATAATTATCAAACTGAAACCGGATTCAGCGTTGAACGAAAAGTTTATGGTGGTGAATTTGAAGAAATTCATGTAACAGGATCAAATGCACAGTCGTTTTCAGATGATGATCTTGAACCTACTGAAATTTACTTTTACAGGATTAAAGTTATGGTTAATGATCTTCACTCTGATTTTTCTGATACTGTAGTTGGATGCGTGCAGCATGATGGTTATTGGGTACCATTAGATTATCCAACAATTCAAGACGCTGTTGATGCAACCAATTCAGTTTCCCAAATTGTGATCTTACCTGGAGTTTATTTCGAGAATGTTTTGGTTCAGGATAAATTTCCCCAGCTCATATCGTTATTTTCAATATTAGGAGATGAAGATTTTATCGAGCAAACTGTGATTGACGGAAGCATGGAAGGAAGTGCAATTGCCTTTGTGAATTGTGATTTGGATGATCTTTCAATTACTGGTGTAACACTCCAGAATGGTTCTGGAAGATATGCAGATACTGGCGTTGGTTCTTACTATTTCGCGGGAGGCGGTATTCTTTGTGAGAATGCAGATGTTACGATTTCCAATGTAATTATTAAAGATAATATTTCAGATAAGGGTGGAGGTATCGCTTTTATTAATTACAGCGATTGCGAAGTTACGAATACAATTATCTTAAACAATAGTACAGTAACTTCTAGAGGAGGAGGAATTTATTGTTATAACTCTGTAATTAATATAAATAATACTTCTATTACTAACAACAGTACTAGCGATTGGGGTGGGGGAATTTATATATATAATTCAACAGCAGATATAACAAATTCATCCATATGTGATAATTATGCATCAGATCATGGAGGTGGAGTATATATTGATTTAAATTTTAATATATTAATTGAGAATTCAATAATTAGCAGGAATCATGCTGGTAGAACCGGTGGTGGCATTAGATCATCCCGTAATGACCCTGTGTTTAAGAATTTAATAATTTCAGAAAATTCAGCTAATGATGGAGGTGGAATTGCTTTTGGATCAACTCAATATCCAATTTTTGAAAATGTTTTAGTAATTAACAATACTGCTAACTATGGAGCAGGTATCTATACATCATCTGTTGACGTGAATATAACAAATGTAACAGTTTGTAACAATGTTGCTGTTTTTGGTGGAGGTGCTCTTTACAGCAGACATTATGCTGATCCCGTGATCACGAATTGCATTTTTTGGAGTAATCTACCAGAAGAGATAATGATACGCCCAGGGAATCAACCAAGTTACGAAGGTACAGTTACAATATCGTTTTCCAATATTCAAGGTGGATTACCTGGTGTTTCAGCATTAAATCCTGCAGATATTTTCTGGTTGGAAGGTAATTCTGATGATGATCCCTTTTTTACAGAAGATTTCCATTTACAAATAAATTCGCCTTGTATTGATGCTGGAAACCCTGATCCTGAATATAATGATCCGGATGGATCACGAAATGATATGGGAGCTTATGGTGGCCCCAACGGTGATTGGTAAAAAAAAAGGGAACAAAATATCATGAATAATCAGCACTCTAATAATCCACTGCATGGTTTGACGCTGGAAAAGATCATGATCAACCTTGTTGAACATTATGGCTGGGAAGAATTGGGTCGACGAATTAAAATAAATTGCTTTCAATTGGATCCATCAATTAAATCCAGCCTTAAATTTCTGAGAAGAACAGAATGGGCCAGAAAGAAGGTTGAGAATTTGTATGTAAGGACGCAGAAAAGACATGAATTTAAGGAGAACAAATGAACTTAAAGAAATGCTGTTTAACGCTAATCATCGTGATCTTATTTAGCATAACATTACAAGCAGAATATAGAGAATCCTATACAGAATTATTTTTTGGAAGGCAACCCAGTTCCAGAGCAGAATCTATGGGTAGATCTTATGTTTGTATTGATGGAGATTTGGATGCATATTTTTATAATCCAGCAGGACTTTGTAACATCGAAAATTTTGATTTTAAATTTACGACTTCATCTCCATTTTATATAAATAATAAAGCTAGATACTATCAAATAGGGTTGGCTTACAACTGGAAGAATAGCTATGTAATTGGTTTTAATATCAATCATTTTAATATTGGAGAGTCATATCATTTAACGAATGAAATGGGTGAGACAATAAAAAAATATACTCCATATTTGATAAACTATACATTAACTATAGCCACAAATTTATCTGAGCAATTAAATATCGGAATTAATACTACTTATTTCATTGAAAATTATTCAGATGATCCTCATTCCGCAATTTTTTTTGATGCAGGATAAATCTATACACAGAAAATATCCTTATCATATGCATTAGAAAGTAAGTTAGCTTATGGAATCAGTGTAAAAAACTTCTCATTTTCCAAAATTAAATACGATTTTAATAATGACGAGGAACTTCCTGTCATCGTTCGCACCGGGATTAGCTATACTTTCGCACCGGATATGCAGAGCATAATAACGAATAAGAAAACAATTGAATTATTAGGTTTATTTGAATACCAACATTTGTTTAATTATGGATTCAGAAATGGCTCTCATTTTGGATTTGAGACTAAATTCATAGAAATGTTTGCAATTAGGTGCGGTTATTACTATGAAAACATTGATGATAATAATTCTAGTGCGAATGAAGATCAACTTTCTGAATTTACTTATGGTTTTGGAGTTGATATTCCTATCTATGATTTTATTGATATCCCAATTCGACTGCAAATTGATTATACAAGTCTAGAACAACCTAATTATTCAACTTACGATTCTGATTGGGATAATTTTAACTCAATCACTTTTAAACTTTCTTGGTATAAAAGATAACATTATAAATTAATGAATATTTACATCATCACCTTTTCAGACGATTTCAGCAAAAATCAAAAAAGAATCATTGAGCAGGTTGTAAGTGAAGAGCTGCAAAAATTACTGAAAATTCATACTGAAACTGATATCGAGATCAAATTCAAAACTTTTTATGTGGAGAACAAATATCATCGTTTCAGCTGTGCTGCAGATGAACCAAAGAAAATGTGGTTCAAAGTAAATACTTTCATCGAAGATATGGAAGAAATGATTTTCAAATACCTTCCTTCAGCCTTAGCACATGAATTTCATCACATGATCCGCTGGAACTATACCAATGAATATCATCTGGCGGAACTCTGTGTTATGGAGGGTTTAGCCATCCATTTTGCAATTGAAACGACCCAGACTCAAATTCCACTATTTGTAAAACCAATATCAGATGAACTTCTTTGTAACTTACTTTCAAAAATAAAAGAAGATCTATACGATGAGAATTTTGATCACCGACTCTGGCAGAAAGGCAGCGAAGAGTTTGGTATTCCAAAGATGTTTGCCTATAGTTATGGATTTCATTTAGTTGCTGAATATTTCAAGAAACATCATGAAAAGAAAGCTTCAGATTGTTTCGGAACAAATTGCAGAGAATTCTTACCAGAATATTTATTATCTTAATATAAACAAAAAAGAGCAGCCATTAACAGCTGCTCTTTACTTTTTTATAATTGTTTTACAATTTCTCTTTTATTCTTTCAATAATTGATTCTACATCCAATCTGCATTTCTTAAACACATCATCACTACTGCCGGAAAGAGCATAGTCTTCCACACCGAATTTATAGAATTTGCAGGATAATCCCAATTGCATCATTTTATCGGCAACGCTGTTTCCCAAACCTGTATGAATGCTGTGATCTTCATAAGTAAACACCGTTCCTGTTGCTGCAGCTTGCTTCAGAGCTTCTTCATCCAAATTTATGGGGCAGGAGATGTTCCAGACTTGAAGATTAATTCCTTCTTTATCTAGCTTATCAGCAACTTCAATAGCACGGCCTGCTAAAGTTCCCATTACTAGTAAAGCTGCATCATTACCTTCTCGCATCATGTCAGCTTTACCATATTGGAATTTGTAATTTTTTCCAAAAAGTAGATTGTCAGTTTTATCTTTTATACTTTCCAACTTAGATCTTCCCATTGGCACCAGGAAGTTACCGGGTCTGGCAGCTATATAACGTATCACTTGATCTGTCTGATTGGGATCTGCCGGAACGATAGTTGTAAAATGGAAAAGATTTTTCATCACACCCAGATAATCGATACATTGATGGGTTTTGCCGTCTTCACCAACATCCAGTCCCACATGAGTTGTGATAACTTTAAAATTTGTTTCGTTAATATCACTGAGTCTATGCTGGTTAAAAGTCTCATCAACGCCGAAAACACCGAAATCAGCCCAGAAAACCTGAAATCCGGCTTTGGACATAGCAGCAGCCACAACGGCCGTGTTATGCTCCATTATGCCACTTTGAATAAAGTGCTCGGGAAGCTGATCTTCAAACTCTTTAGTCTTTACGCTTCCTTGTAAGTCGCAATCAAAAACTACAATCGGAGCTTCTTTATTAATTTTTGCTACGTCAGCTATTGCATTGCCCCAGGCAGAGCGATTATCTGTTTTGTTTTCATAAACGATGGGTTTACCCTCTTTGATATTTAAATTCCAAGAGGTATGTTTCTTCTTAAATATTTCTTTAAAACCATTTCTTAATTCTTCATATCTTACTAGATTATTTTCCAAACCTAATTCCTGCAGAGCTGCTGCCAGTTGTTCTTCCGAGAGGGGAGAGCCGTGATACTTCTCTTTATTCTCCATGAAGGAAACGCCTTTTCCCATCGTTGTGTTTGCTAGGATTAAGGTTGGTTTTTCGTTATTCACAGAATCGAGTATTGCATCTCTTATTTCCACTAGGTTATGACCATCAATCTCAATAGCATCCCAACCATCAGAGAGATAGTTATCCATAATATTCTGCGGCATAACATTGTTAATATCACCACTTATCTGCAGTTGATTGTAATCAACAAAAGCAGTAATGGGAAGATTAAATTTCACAGCAAAGCGACGTGCTTCACTCAGTTGACCTTTTTGTTGCTCACCATCTCCCATTAATACGAAGGTCTGTGCATCAATCTTCTTTAGTTTATTGGCAAGAGCAAATCCGCAACCAGCAGAAAGTCCTTGTCCCAGGTTACCGCTGGCCCATTCAACTCCGGGTACATCCGGTTCTACGTGGCCTTCATAAATGCTTCCTGCCAGCCGGAATTGGGAAATTGCATCTTCAAGATCGAAATAGCCCATAGTTGCTAAAGCAGAATATACAGCCGGAGATACATGACCATGACTCATTACAACACGATCCCTTTTTTCCCAATGTGGATTTTTTGGATCATGTTCAATCATATAGTATAGTGTCATCAAAAAATCAATAGTAGACATTGATCCACCCGGATGACCGGATTTTGCCAGTGTTGTCATTGTAACGATAGCGCCGCGTGCAATATTAGATTTGGTCTGAATCTCACGTAATTTCTCGATAGATAGTGCTGCATTATCAAGATTCATTGCATTCTCCTTTTATAAAAAAAGCCCGATTTAACGGGCTAAGGTTTTATTGATTAATTATCTCTTCAACTTCTTCTTTATCATCCGAATAGGTAAATGCTCCCAGCAGATTGTGAGCATTATCAGGATCGACAACTTGAGGATAAACAATTCGCACAAGTTCGATTTTATCTTCTTCAAATGAGAAAACATCCAATAATCGAATTAATTGATCAATGTTAAAATACTTACTCTTTGCAGCAATTCTTACAACTGAGGTTTGATCATCTGCAAAATCTTCATTCTCTACATTTGATTTAAGCTTTCTGAATTCAGATTCGCTCATAGCACTTTTCATTTCCATTTTAACTTCAGTTACAGGTTCATCATCAAAATTATCTTCAGTCATCTGAATGTCGATATTCATGCTGGTAGTCGTACTTTGAGTGTTTTGATTTGATTGAACACTTGTAATATCAAATGAAAGGTTATCTGGCAGCATTGCTAGAAGTTCATAGATCTCATTAATTAACTTATCAGTTCTCTTTTGATCAAGTTTGTTTAAATTCGTATTATATTTGGTTTCAAGCTTTTCCAACCTAGTAGCAATTTCATCGATCACATTCACTTCAGCTTTTCCAGATGATCCTTCTTCAATCGTTACCGTCATACCACCCATATCAGTTTCGATGGAAAATGAGTCTGCCAACAATACTGTTACAGCTATTAACATTAATCCTAAAAAGATTTTGTGCATCATTTACTCCCTTTATTTCAATTATATAAAAGCAAAAAATGACATGATTAACAATTAGTCAAGTTTATAGGATATTAAAAAAACTGATTTTTTAAAATATGATTAAATTAGTCCTTTTCCTTTTACCGATTCAAATACTTTAATTGAATATAACTCGAATCTAAAACATTTGACAAGCTAACTGCCCTTCAAAGGATTGTCCAAATTTTAAAAAGAGAATGATTTATGATCAAGTTTTTAACAAAGAAATTTTTTGGTGATCGGCAGGATCGGGAGATGAAGAAATACCAACCCATTCTGCAGGAAATCAAAGATATATATCCCATTCTTGAAGCTAAGAGTGATGATGAGCTACGTGAGCGTATTAAAGAAATAAAATCAGCTATTAGAGACGAATTAGAACCTCTGGAAATTGAGCTGAAAGAAGCTGAAGAGAATTATCAGACTGAACCAAGTGAGAATAAAAAGATATCTATTGGAAACAATATTGATCGCTTATCTGAGCAGCTGAAGCAAATGAACCAGCAACTACTGGATGACAATATGCCAGAAGTATTTGCCATCGTTAAAGATACATGCCGTCGGTTAATGGGTTATGAGTATGAAGTTCGAGACAATAAAACAGTTTGGGAAATGGTTCCATTTGATGTTCAGCTTATCGGAGCTATCGTGCTTCATTATGGCAACATTACAGAGATGGCTACAGGAGAAGGGAAAACACTCGTTGCTACTATACCGCTTTTTTTGAATGCTTTATTGGGACGTGGTGTTCATCTTATTACAGTTAACGATTACCTGGCCCAGCGTGACTCGGAGTGGATGAGCCCGATCTTCGAATTTCATGGTCTCACGATCGGTTGTATTATCAATGGTATGAGTAATCAAGATCGGCAGGAAGCCTATCATTTTGATGTAACTTATGGAACAAATAGTGAATTTGGTTTTGATTACTTGAGAGATAATATGGCTGTTTCCGAAGGCCAGCTTGTACAAAGAAAACACCAGTTTGCGATTGTGGATGAGGTTGATAGTGTTCTTATTGATGAAGCTCGAACTCCACTTATAATCAGTGGACCAGTTCAGGAAAGTAAGAATTTTTTCCCTGAACTTAAACCAGTAATTAAAAAACTTGTAAGCACTCAAAACATCTTGGTCAATCGCTATATAAGCGAGATCAGAAACTTCTTACAGGTAGATGAATATAATGCAGATGAAGTTGGAAGAAGATTACTTCTGGTTAGTCGTGCAGCACCAAAAAATAAATCTTTTATTAAATTCATGAAAGAACCTGAATTCAAAAAACTCGTTTCAGATTTTGAAGGGTATTACCTGCGAGATAAGAAGATGCACGAGATCGATGCGGAACTTTTCTATGTGGTTGAAGAAAAACAGAATAGCGTGGAATTGAGTGAAAAAGGTAATGATCTGGTTGCTCAAAAAGATCCTGATCTTTTCATAATGGAACTGTTAGATGATATTCTAAACGCTGTCGATGAGAAAGAAGAGCTTACTTTCCAGCAAAAAAGCGAACAGAAAGAAAAAGAAACAAATCGCTTCATGGACAAAAGCGAAAAATTGCATAATATAAAGCAGTTGCTTCGCTCTTTCACACTTTTTGAAAAAGAAATCGATTATGTGGTCGTTGATAATAAAGTAATGATCGTAGATCAATTTACCGGCCGTATGATGCCGGGTCGTAGATTCAGCGATGGACTGCATCAAGCTTTGGAAGCAAAAGAAAATGTTACAATTGAAGAAGCAACTCAAACCTTTGCTACCATTACATTACAGAATTATTTTAGAATGTACGAAAAGCTTTCCGGAATGACAGGTACTGCTGTAACCGAAGAAGCTGAATTCCAGGAAATTTATAAGCTTTCGGTTACTGAAATTCCCACAAACGTTCCCATCACCAGAATAGATCACAACGATATGATCTATCTGACCAAATCTGAGAAATATAATGCAATAATTAATGAAATCGAGAACTGGCACAATCTTGGTAAACCTGTATTAGTCGGTACTGTTACTGTAGAAGTTTCCGAAACTCTTAGCCGATTATTGCGAAGACGCGGTATAAAACATAACGTATTGAATGCCAAGTATCACGAGCAGGAAGCTGATATTGTGAAATTTGCCGGAGATCCAGGAGCTGTGACTATTGCTACCAATATGGCTGGCCGTGGTACTGACATCAAATTGGGTGAAGGCGTTGTTACAGCAGACAAAGAATCTTACAGATCACTTGATAAAAAAATTACTGATGAATACCTCTATGGCTTACCATTGGATGGATTGCATGTAATTGGAACTGAACGGCATGAAAGTCGTCGTATCGACCGACAGTTGCGAGGTAGAGCTGGTCGACAGGGAGATCCTGGAACTTCTCGCTTTTATCTTTCTTTGGAAGATGATCTGATGCGTTTATTCGGATCTGAAAAAATTGGACCGATGATGATGAAATTTGGGCTTCAAAAAGGTGAAGCGATTACCCATCCCTGGATGACAAAAGCTGTAGAAACAGCTCAGAAAAGAGTTGAAACTTATAACTTTGAAAGTAGGAAACAACTTCTTAAATATGATGAAGTTATGAATCAACAACGAGAAGTTATCTATAAATACCGTCGTAATGTATTAAAAGGCTATGATCTGAATCTAGAGATTATCGAAATGGTCAAAGATACTATATCAGATATCTGTGATGAATTTATTGGTGATGAGCAATACTCTGAAAATTGGCCTCTTGATGAAATCATTTCATGGATTCGAACAAACATGAATGTCTCAATTAAAAGAAAGGATATTTATTCTGATCATTTAACCTTTGATGATTTTACATCTGATCTACATGAGCTTATTTTAAAAGCTTATGCAGAGCGTGAAGAAAAACTATCTTCCGAGCAGATGCGAGAAATCGAAAGGCGTGTACTTTTGAGTGTAGTTGATGATTTATGGCGAGATCACCTGCATGAGATGGATTTACTTAAAGAAGGAATAGGTTTTAGAGCTTATGCCCAAAAAGATCCATTGATCGAATACAAGAAAGAATCTTTTAACCTATTCCAGGATCTTGTTACAACCATAAATCGCAGTGTTACGAAAAAAGTCTTTACAACATATATAGTTCGACCAGAAAATCTACAGGACTTTTTGAGAATGGCCAGACAGCAGCATGCAGCCAGTTCTGCTTTTGATAAAGCAGAACCTAAAGCTACTCCTGTTCAAACAAATCAGGCTACTCCCGAAAAAATACAACCTCGGGTTGTAGATGATAAAGTTGGCCGTAACGACCCTTGCCCTTGCGGTAGTGGAAAGAAATATAAAAAATGTTGTGGCAAGATTTCCTGAAGTTTGTAACTTATAACATCGGAAAATATAATTTGTAAAAGGATTAAATAATGTCTCAAACTAGATTTGATGATTTATTGGATGTTGTTGTTACCAACAAATCTTCAAAAGCAAAGCTGAAAAAAGAAGGTATTTCAGATAAAGACCTGAAGCATTTTCTTGATGATATGCTCAGCGATAAACAGAATAAAGCTTATCATCGAGTTTTAGCTGATGATGAAAAACGTGTAATTTTACCAGATGCTTTTGGATATTTGGTTCATTTACTGATGATAAATTCCATTGATAAGAATATATTTGAAAAAGTTATTAATATAAGTATGCAGTTAAATATGTTTCTAAAAAGACGTATAAATAAAGAGATGATGGATGAAATTGTAAATTATCTTATTTTTTCAGGTAGAAAAGAAATTTCAATAAAAGAAATTCTCGATATATTTTTCGTTCAGGAAAACGAGATTGAATTTGAAGAGGATATAAATTAGTTCTAAAAAAAATAAAGAGGTTAGATATTAATATATGGCAAAAGATCTAATAATAGTCGAGTCACCGGCAAAAGCAAAAACAATAGGCAAATTTCTACAAAACAAATACAATATAAAAGCTTCGATGGGACACATTCGCGATTTACCCCGCACAAATTTTGGAATTGATACAGAAAAAGATTTCCAAGCAAACTACATCATAGATCCCAAAAAGAAAAAGATAATTGCCGAATTAAAGAAAGCAGCAAAAGAAGCTGAAAGCATCTACCTGGCATCTGACTTTGACCGTGAAGGTGAAGCAATCGCCTGGCATCTTGTGCAAGTTCTGGAAAAAGAGATCAAAGGTAAACCTGTTCATCGCATTGTTTTCAACGAAATCACGCGGAATGCTATCCAGAAAGCTTTAGAAAATCCGGGGATAATCGATGACAATAAAGTAGATTCACAACAGGCTCGTAGAATTTTGGATAGAATAGTTGGTTATAATATAAGTCCGCTTCTTTGGAAGGTCATTACAAAAAACCTTAGTGCCGGACGAGTTCAATCTGTTGCGTTAAGAATCATTTGTGAACGCGAAGAAGAAATTAAGAAGTTTGAACCAAAAGAATACTGGAATCTAGAAGCTATTCTGTATCGAGATGAATTAATACCTTTTAAAGCTTCACTTCAAAAATGGCACGGGAAGAAATCGAAGATAGAAACTAAAGTTTCAGCTGATGAGGTTTTAGAGAATATCAAAGGTAAGGATTTCATCCTTTCTAAAATAAGTGAAACAACCCGTAATATCCAGCCTTCACCTCCATATATAACAAGTACACTACAGCAGGATGCAGCTCGAATTTTAGGATATTCAGCTAAAAGAACTATGCAGATCGCACAGCAGCTTTATGAGGGAATTGATCTTGATGGTGATACAGTTGGTTTGATAACTTATATGAGAACAGATTCGTTACGTATTGCAAACGAAGCCCTGGGAACCTGTAGAAAACTTGTCACAGAACGTTTTGGTGAATCTAAACTTTGCACGAAAACAAGAGTTTTCAAAACCAAAAGTTCTGCCCAGGATGCTCACGAAGCAATTCGACCAACTAATGCTTTCCGCACTCCAGAGAGCATTTCTTCTTTCTTAAGCCCAGAACAACTTAAACTTTATACTATGATCTGGCAAAAATTCGTTGCTACGCAAATGATACCGGTATTATTGAAATCTAAGATCTTTGAGATCTCAATTGGAGATGCAATTTTCGGAGCAACAGGCAGCACTATCCAGGAAAAGGGATTCACTCTGGCCTTTCCGCATACAAAAGTTATACTTGGT
>SWBY01004578.1_pt1 | contig 50634 bp, 48 predicted proteins | sample 4693071 | NCBI WGS metagenome assembly SWBY01 (sample SAMN10267273, study PRJNA491770) | bioreactor metagenome | isolation source: DHS bioreactor inoculated with marine methane seep sediment | place: Japan: Omine Ridge, Nankai Trough | collected 2006-05-06 | reverse complement strand
ACTGGATGCGTAAAGTTCCGTCATTTCATCCGGACTCACACTTTTGGGATCATCAACAATCCCGGTAGCCATGAGTATGTTCTTCTGGACATCCAGAATTTCATTTTTCTGGATCGTTGGTTTCAGGGCGCCGGCGGCCAGCGCCAGAACAATACTGCAGGAAACGCAGACGACCAGTGCAAAAATTATGGTGTAACGATCACTATGCATAACGCAACCTCCTGGCTCGGACGTTGAACTGAATAACGATATAATCGATCAACGGCGCGAAGACATTGAGGAGCAGGATGACCAACATGGTGCCTTCAGGGTATGCGGGGTTCGCAACCCGGATAAAGGCAGTGAGCATCCCGATAAGAAACCCGAAAACCCATTTCCCTTTGGATGTTTCGGGGCTGGACACCGGATCAGTGGCCATAAAAACAATTCCGAACAGGAACCCGCCGGTGGCCAGATGGAATGATAACGGCATTGAAATCATGCCCGTGGCATCCGGTCCGGCAATGAGATTCATGATAAAAACCGTGCCGCTGAGACCAACCAGGGAGCTGACAATGATTTTCCAGGATCCTATCCCGGTAAAAATCAGCAGTGCGGCGCCCAGGAGAATGGCAATTTTTGATGTCTCACCAATACTCCCGGGTATGGTGCCCAGGCAGCAACTCATTAAACTGTAGTGGGAGGTCACCGCCTCAACAGCGGTCTGACCCATTTCCCGGGAAGCGGCTCCCAGAGCCAGCGGTGTGGCGCCGGTGAAGGTGTCCACGACCTGCCGCCCTTTTTCCAGATCCACCCAGACTTTATCGCCGGAGATCTGGCCCGGGTATGCGAAGAATAAAAATGCCCGGGTGATCAGGGCAGGGTTGACAATATTCATACCCGTGCCACCAAAGACTTCCTTCCCCAGGATCACCGCGAAGGTCACCGCCACCGCTAACTGCCACAAAGGAATGGTCGGCGGCACGATAAGCGGGATCAAAAGACCGGTGACCAGGTATCCCTCACTGACTTCCTCCTTGCGGACCACTGAAAAGAAGACTTCCCAGCCAAGACCCACGCCGTAGGAGATAATCACCAGAGGCAAAAAGATGAACAGCCCGTGAATTACCGATTGGAGGAAATCCGGGGTCAGCCCGTGGGCCAGCCGAGATTGTGCGCCCACATTCCAGATACCGAAAAGTGTGGCTGGGACCAACGCAAAAATCACGACGGTCATCACACGTTTCAGATCATTGGCATCCCGGATATGAGGTCCCCGTTTGGTCCGGTGCCCCACGCTGTACAGGAAGGTATCGAAGGAATCGAACAACGGCCAGAATTTATGGAACTTGCCGTTCTCGTTTTCCCAGAGATCTTCCCAGAGATCTCGAATACTTTTTTTCTTTACTTCATCTGCCATGATTCGTCCCTCTAGAAACTTTCTTTCTCATACAAATCAAGGCCCTGACGAACAATTTCACCCAACTCCATTTTGGAGGGACAGGCAAACGTGCAGAGCGCCACATCTTCTTCCGCGATTTCCAAAAGACCCAGACTTTCCGCTTCTTCCAGATCTTCTATCAGAATGGCGCGAATCAGATAGGACAAATGTATATCGTATGGAAAAACTTTATCCCATGCACCTACGTTGACAATGGGCCGGACACCACCCCGTAACCGGGTGTCAAGATCATATTTCCGGCCGGGAATCAGACTGGATGCAAATGCCCGGCACAGGCTGTATTTTTTCCAGCCCGGCATTCCCCATCCAAACAGTTCCCGTTTGTTACTATCCGGAATCGCCGTAATTGTAGTGTCGTAAAATCCCACAAAACCGTTTTCATCAATTTCGGTTCCGGACAACACCGAACCGGAGAGAAACCGGTAGTTTCCGTCACCCACCCGGCCTTTTGCCAAATCAGCCACCGATGCTCCCAGACGAACCATGTAATGCTTTCTTTCGGTAAATCCACTACCGGAAAGCGCCACCATGCGCTGGGTGGGGAAGAGGCCGTTTTTGAAAAAATCCGCAATAGCCAGCACATCCACTGCCCGAAGATACCAGACAGTTTCACTGGGCGCGATGGGATCAATCTTCAAAATATGAAGTCCCACCAGTCCCGCAGGATGAGGACCTTTAAAATGGTGAACATCCACGCCATCCAGCGACGGATATACCTCCCCGGCATTTTCCCCATGCTTCAGAGAAAGATAAACCTTGCCCTCCGTCAATTTCTTCAGGATTTTTATACCGAACGCAAAATCGTCCTTTTTATCCTTCAGAAACAGATTCTGGTTTGCCGCCAGAGGCTCTGTGTCCATGCCATTAATATAAATGGCTTTGGGCAGCCGGTCCGGCCGGGCCATTTTCGCGAGAGGACGCTGCCGGAAAAACGGCCAGATACCGCCCTCCAGGATATGCTCCCGAATGGAATCCCCTGTAGCCGAAGCCACCCGCGCATCATCCCAGGTTTCAAACTTTTCCCACTCCTCGGATTCGTCCAAAGCCACTTTAATGGCCATGATCGCCCGGCGGTGACCCCGTTCAATTTCATGGATCACACCGCCCCCGGGGGAACGGAATTTTATTTCGGGAAAGTTTTTCGAGTGGAACAATTCCTGTCCAATTTTGACCCGGTCACCTACCTGAACAGTCATTTTCGGGCGAACTCCCGGAAAATCTGACGGTTTCAGGGCAACCATGTTAATATCCGGACTGTTTAACAGTTCGTTCTCCGGTTTACCCACCAGAGGGATATCAACACCCTTCTTAATCGTAAAGACTGCCATGTTTAACCACCTTTTACCTCAAATAACAAATACCGGTTCCGGAAATACCGGGACCAGGAACAGCCGGTGTAATCTTTTAATTCACGTCTAAACATATGCCTGTTGCTAATTACGCAAAAACATCCCGCATACTATGCGGGAAACAGCCCTGAAAATCAACTTGTTTTATTATTGATAAAATTACGATTATCCCGAGTTAATTTCTCATTAATAACCAGAGCTCCCAAAATAAAAACACCACCGGCTAACAATTTGACAATATTACCTTTTTCATGGAAAAAAATCATTGAGCATGCCACTGCCAGTGGAACCTTTAGATTGTTCAGAACGGAAAGGGCGCCGGTGTTCACTCTGCGAGCACCATAATTCCACAGAAAAAAACAGATTCCTGACGGGAGTAATCCCAGATAAAGCAGGGTCCATCCCTGTTTCATGGTGATGGTGATCCCGCTGAAATCCACGGTAAAGACAGTGGCAAAAAATGTCGTCAGAACCGCACCCATATACAGATAACCAAATACCTGGTGATCTTTCAGGACCGACTGTCCGGCCATACTTCGCTTATACATGATCTGACCCGCTGCAAAACTGATATTGGATATCTGGACAAGGAGAACACCGGCTTGAAACCCCTGAAACGACCATTCCCGGAATACAATAATACCTGTTCCCAGTACGGATAACCCCGCCGTCGCAAAAAATATCCGGTGAAACCGTCGGCAGTAAATATCATCAAACAGTGTCACATACAGGGGTGTAAAAATGGTCAATAATGCCACCTGATAGGCTTTCAGATACTGATACGAGTATATATAGGAGATGTACATAATACCGTATTGTATGGCACCGATGAACAGCAGTCTTATCGCCAGCTTTCTGTTTATGCCTCGAAGATTAAGAAATGGCAGAAATATCAGAAGCGCCAGGGACATGCGAATCAATGCCACCAGGTTTGAATCCAAGCCCGTGAGATTCCCTTTGATCAACCCGAATGAAAACGCCCAGATAAATGAAACGATTATCAGTGGAATCATTCGCGTCCTCCCTCGGCCGTATATTCTGAAAACATACCCGGTGTCATCATCTCAGATTTCAGATCCCGGGTCACTGAACCGCAGAAATCCTTTACCCAATACTCGGTTGACACTGCTTACCATCATAAAGGCATCGGGATCAATTTTCCGGACGATTTCCCGAAGCCGGGCGGTCTGCCGGGGCCGTACGACCATCATGAGCATTTCTCCTGTATGTCCGGTGAATGCGCCCTGGACGGGAATAAATGTTGCTCCCCGATCGAGTTTTTTCATGGCGGTCCCTGCGATTTCCTCCGATTTTGTGCTGATAATCAACACTTTTTTGGAAACATTCAGGGAGTCAATAAAAAGATCGATACTCACGCAGTTGATCAGCACAGCCAGAAGGGAGTACATGGCAATATCCATTGATTTCAGACAGATACCGGCACTGGCGGCAATGATAAAATCGATGAGGAGGAGTGATTTTCCGATATTGATTTGTGTGTAATGATTCAGGATTCTTGCCACGATATCCGTACCGCCGGTGGATGAATTCCGGTTGAAAACAACCGCCATGCCCATACCGGTGAGTAGATTACCGAAAATGACGGCAATGAGCAGATCATCCGTGAGGGAATCCCAGGGCAGAATCCAGGCGAACAGATCCACAAATCCCGAGAACAGTGCGCTGGCCACCAAAGTCCGGATGCCAAACCCTTTTCCCATGATGTAAAAACCGACCAGAAACAAAATGAAGTTCATGATCAGCATGCTGCCGCCCACAGGAAGATCAAAGACATAATGACCGATTGTCGCAATTCCGGAAACACCGCCGGCGGCGATACGGTTGGGTATAAGGAAAAGGTCCAGGCCCAGCGCAGTCAGTACAAGACCGGTGCAGATCCCGCCATATTCATAGACCAATTTAATGAATTTTTTGTGTGCCATTTTCCCCTCCTTTTTCATACCGGAAAAAATCGCTGAAGGAGGCGGAGTTAACTTCAAGGCCCTGCTGAAGTCAACCCTGTTTTGAGGCTTTTTTTCGTGGGATGCGGCCTCTACCCCTCGGTCCCCTCCCCCATCACTTCGTGACAGGGATGATTGTTGGTGTTGACATGGTGTTTCATTCCGTTATTTCTGCGAAAACCTGCCGTCATGCCCGTGGAAACGGCAGCAACCCGTATTGGTCGAACCATCCACGTAGGGATGCTCCCTTGTGGGCATCCTCCCGTGAAGCGGCTATCACTTCAATTAAACCATCCTTAACCGATCCGAATATGGATCCCGGCTTTCGACACAATGCAGGCAACAACCATCGTACTGTTACCTTCCGCCTTCACATTCCCCCACTCCCATACTCTAAAATCCCCTCAACCGAGGTCCCTCAAAAAAAATAATCCTGGCTGCACCAAAGGATCGAAATTGGTGCACCTTCCCTTTGTCAACAACGAAGGGAGGTTGGACATGTCATTAAAAATGAAACTTTTACTCACACTGGTGATCACAGGCGTATTATTCAGTTCTGTCGTCATCGCAGAAACCATCCGGGTACCCCAGGATTATATCACCATTCAGACGGCGATTAATTACGCCGCAGATAACGATTTGATCCTGGTATCTCAGGGAAGTTATTATGAGCAAATCGATTTCAGCGGGAAAGCCATTGAGGTTCGCGCGGAATCAGGACCTGTTCACACGGCTATTGATGGACAGAACATCGCTTCCGTTGTGACGTTTCAGTCCGGGGAGACATCCGGGGCGATTCTTCGGGGGTTCACAATTCGCTTTGGTCTGGGTTCCGGAGGTCCCTCATATACCGGTGGCGGGATTACATGTCTCGACAGTTCCCCCCAGATAATCGGTAATGTCCTATGGAGCAACACCGCTTTGCGTGGTGCAGGTATTTATCTCAATAACTCCTCTTCCACAATCTCAGATTGTATTATCGTCGATAACAATGCCGGTGATGATGGCGGTGCCGTGTATATTTCGGGAACAGGATCACCATCAGTGGTCAACTGCCTGGCCACGGGAAACAGTGCTGAACACGGTGGAGCAATCTTCGTGACCAGCGCGTCTCCTCAAGTGATGAACTGTACGCTGGACCGGAACACCGGCGTCAGTTTTGGTGGTGGAATTTACAGTATGGGAAATGCGTCGGCAACGGTGACCGACTGTATTATCTCCAACTCCCTGACCGGGCACGGTGTGTATGATCTGGATGCTTCCAGTGTTTCAACCGTGCAGTATTGTGACGTCTGGAACAACCAGGCCGGTGAATACGGTGGAAGTGCTGTTGCCGGCACCGGATGTTCTTCAGCGGATCCCAATTTTGTGGTTGGTATGACCGGGGAGCATTATCTGAGTCAGATTGCTTCAGGTCAGGGAAGTGACAGTCCGTGCCTGAATGCCGGAAGCAGCACCGCTATTAATCTGGGAATGGACGACCGGACCACACGGACAGATCAGGTGTTCGATACGGGACAGGTGGATGTGGGGTACCATTATGAATGGATGGCACAACCCACGGCCACTCCAATACCAACGGAAACACCGGTGTTTACTGCCACGCCTACCCCAACCAATACACCGGTCCCAAGAATTCTCCGGGTTCCATCCGATTACCCCTACATTCAGATTGCTATTAATGATGCTGATCCCGGGGATATTGTCCTGGTGGCTGCCGGCACCTACTACGAACAAATCAATTTTCTGGGAAAGGATATCACGGTTAAATCCGAATCCGGAGCCACTCAAACAATCATCGACGGCAGCGGATATGGCTGCGTCGTCTCATTCTACACCGGGGAAACCCGAGGTGCGCTTCTGAAGGAATTCACCATTCAGAACGGTTTGGGTCAAACCAGCCGGGGTGGCGGAATTACCATCTTGAACGGCAGCAGCCCGGTCATTGAGGGATGCGTGATCCGGAACAGTTCCGCGCCAAAAGGCGGCGGCGTATATATTTACGGCGAAGGCTCTGAACCCCTCATTCAATTCTGCACAATCCAGTTCAACGTGTCCAGCCAGGGGGATGGAGGCGGTATCTACGTTACTGAATCCGCCATGCCCTTGATCCTGAGTAGTCTTATTCATACCAACACAGCGGATTACGGTGGTGGAATTTTCGCCTCCTACAGCACACCTGAAATCATCAACAACACGATTCTGGATAATATCGGGAACAACTTCGGTGGCGGACTTTACTATCTGTCAGCCGGGGGAAACCTCACCAATAACATTATTGTGGGTCAGAAAGCCGGGGAAGGCATCTTTGTTTTTGAAACCGGTGATGCGCCCAATGCTGATTTCAATAACGTCTGGGATAATGCAGGGGGCTGGTATGGCGGTGTTGCCCAGGAAGGTCCTAATGACATCCATGCAAACCCGGAGTTCACAACCGGTCCCAACGGATTGTATTATCTGTCACAATTGAGCGCGGGTCAGGACGTTCAGAGTCCTTGTGTAGACACCGGCAGCGATCTGGCTTCCAATGTCGGTCTTGATGCATACACCACTCACACCGACCATCTTCATGATTACGGCATTGTGGACATGGGATTTCATCATGGTTTTACCGCCATGAATACGCCCACACCCGTACCGGCATCACCCACACCCACTCCCACATGCTATGTCGATTCACGGCTCACACTTAACTCGAATATGTTCAATGCCGGCGATCAATTTTATCTTCAACTCAGACTCTACAACACCTGCCAACCAGTATATATCGATCAGTTCATCATACTGGAAATCAACAGCCAATACTGGTTCTGGCCCTCATGGTCAGAACTGCCTGATCTGGATTACTGGCCGTCCCTGTTCATGGGAATGGGAATTGAACGACGCGATATTCTTGAGTTTGCCTGGCCGGCAGTCGGTGGTGGATTTTCAGGTGCTAAATTCTGGTGTGCCGCCTTTAATGAAGGCGAAATCAACCTGGATAATCTTGTGGGAGAAATCCTGTTCGTTGAATTCGGCTGGACCGGATCATAATTCCAGCTGAATTCCCACTTTTCAATCAGATAGAAAGCAGCCCATCCGGGCTGCTTTTTTCAGGTTCCCGGGCTGAGCAACCGATTGACAGTGTTGGAAATGTTCTGATAGCGTGCGGGACGTTTACTGATTGTAACGATTTATCAGGAGGTGCTATTTGAAGAAACTCATAAAAATATCCCGGGTATCAGTTTATACCCTGATTTTGACCCTCATTGTTCTGGCGGTAGCGCCGGTCATGGGTAAGGAAAAAGATGAACCGGAAAGTATGGAAGCATTTTATCAAAAATTTCTGCAGCAGCAGGTGGAGGAATTCACTCTGGAAAACGGCATGAAATTCCTGTTTATTCATCAGCCGTCCGTACCCATTTTTTCCGCCACGATCATGGTAAAGGCGGGAAGTGTCGATGAACCTTCCGGGAAAACCGGTGTGGCTCATGTTTTCGAGCATATGGCATTTAAAGGCTCTACAACCGTGGGAACCTCTGATTATGCAATGGAAGCACCTATTCTGGAAGAGATCGAGAATCTGGGTCAGAACCTGACGGATGCCAAACGCAATGATCCCGACAACACAGAATTGATTGAATCACTGTCACTGGCCCTTACAGAGGCTCAGGTGCGGCATAGTCAATTCATTGTTGATAATGAATTTTCTAAAATCTATAACGAAAATGGATCCGGATTCCTCAATGCCGGCACTGGTAGAGATGTCACCATGTATATGGTCAATCTACCCAATAACCGGCTGGAACTCTGGGCACGAATGGAAGTGGATCGTCTCCTGAACCCGGTTTTCCGTCAGTTTTACAAAGAGCGGGACGTCATTCAGGAAGAGCGCCGCATGAGCCGTGACAACAATCCCATGGGTGCACTCTGGGGTGAATTCTCTGCTACAGCGTTCAATGCGCATCCCTATGGAGATCCCATTATCGGCTGGGAGGACGACCTGATTAACCTGACCATTCGGGATGCCCGGGCTTTTCATAACCGGTATTATGTGCCGGGGAATATTGTTGTTGCCGTTGCCGGTGATTTAGAACTGTCAGAGTTAAAAGCCGTTGCGGAAAAATATTTCGGCGCGCTGCCGGCAAAACCGGTGCCGGAACGCACAATCACAGCGGAACCCTTGCAGAAATCCAATCGGATAGTATCTCTGACCCGGGATGCCGAACCAATGATCCTTATGGGCTGGCACGGCCCTCTCTATCCCGATTCAGATTCATGTGCACTCAGTGTTGCCGCATCTATCCTGGGAGATGGCGCTACATCCCGTCTTTATCAGCGATTGGTCATGAAAGAAAATCTGGCAACAGATGTCAGCGCATCGTTCTCAGACCTGGCCCGATATCCGGATATGTTTACCATTTCTGTTCATCCCAAAGAAGATGCTGACCGCGATGCCATCAGCCGGGTCATCAACACAGAAATCGAGAAACTGGCAAACCAGGGTCCCTCCCCGGCGGAGATGGAAAAAATCCAACGAAAAATGATTGCCGACTTTTTAAGGAACATGGAATCCAATCTCCACCTGGCCATGCAGTTGGGATATTTCCAGACGGTGTTGGGCGACTGGCGGATTATGGGGAAATACCTGATTGATCTTGAGAAAGTCACATCCGACGACGTAATGCGCTCCTTGAACGATTATATTGTTTCAGGACAGAGTACTACAGCCGTTCTGATCAGAGAAAAACTGGAAGAGGGAGAATAATATCATGACACGTAATATGACGATAATCGCGAGTTTAATTCTGAGCATCACATGTTGTCATGCCATTGATCTTCCTTCCCCTGATGAGATGGTTTTTGAACCCATTACGTTCAATGCGGTTCAACCCGATCAGAAAACCCTGAACAATGGTCTGGAAATCTGGCTTCTGGAGGATCATTCTCTGCCACTTATCACCATCTTTGCCAATATAGGCGTGGGAAGTCAGTCGGATCCCGACAATCGGTTCGGCCTGGCGGAAATGACCGCAGAAATGCTCACCAGAGGCGGAACTTCCACGAAAACAGCCGATGAGATGGATGCGTATATTGATCAGTACGCATTGAAATTACGGAGCCGTTCAGGCAGTACCCTGACATCCCTTGAGATGTCCTGTCTGGCCAAAGACTTTGAAACTGTTCTTCCGTTTTTCATGGAAATTCTTCAGCAGCCACAATTTGCCGAATCACGCATGGGTGTGATCCGGGACACCATCAGCGCTGATATTCGCCGCCGGCAGGATTTTCCATTTTTTGAGGCGTTTCATAATTTCAGTAAACTGGTTTATGGCGAAAATCATCCCAATGCCCGGTTTCCATCAGAAGAGGGACTGGCGGCAATTACACGGGATGAACTCCTCTCATTTCATAAAACCTACTACTGCCCGGATGTAACGAAAATCGGTGTTTCCGGTGATTTCTCAACTAAATCCATGCAAAAATTCCTGAAAAAAACATTTAAACCCTGGGACGGTAAAGCAACGGATAAAATCAAGGCGTTTCCGGCTGAAACGGGAGCGGAAGGCAATCATGTCTATATTGTTCCCAAAGCGGGAACACAGGCGGCATTTGTGATGGGTCACCTGGGTCTGGCACCCAATACACCGGATAAATATTCATTGGAACTCTTCAGTAAAATCCTCGGAATGGGAGGATTCTCATCACGGCTCATGAACCAGGTTCGAACACAGCACGGGCTGGCATATTCCGTCTTTGGCGGATTTATGGAAAATCTCCCGGTGGGTCAATTCGGAATTGCATGCATGACAAAAATCTCCACCGCAGCGGATGCTGTTCAATTGAGTTTGGATATTGTGGACGATCTCCGGACAAACCCGGTAACTCCGGAGGAATTACAACGGTTCCGAGATAATATTGAAAATGCCTATATTTTCAAATTTGAAAATCCCAAATCTGTTCTGAAGCAAATGCTGTATTATCAGCGGATGGGATTCGAGGCTGATTATCTTGAGAAGTATCTGGCCAATATCCAGAACGTCACGCCGGAACTCATACGTGCCGCTGCCGCTAAAAATGTGAATCCCAAGCAGATTATTATCGTCGTTGTGGGACCGGAAGCCGAACTGCGTGAAGAATTTGCCGATCTGGGCTGGCCCATTGAGGTGGTGGAATAAACATTTTGTAGTTGTTCACCCCATCACTTAACCGATTTATTCAACCTCAGAGAAATTCTCTTTACCCACGCCACAGAGGGGGCATTCCCAATCATCGGGAATATCTTCAAAGGCTGTGCCGGGTTTGAGATCGCCGTCCGGATCCCCGACTGCAGGATCATAAACCCATCCACAAACATCACATACGTATTTTTTCATTGGAGTGCTCCTTTTACTTTTTCTGCAACTTGTTTACCCAGAGAAAAACAGTCGGCCAGGGCATCGTTACCCGGCACATACTGACACCGGACTTCCCCGACAACTTCTAATTTCATAGCATCAAGATACTCGCGAATCTGACGGAATGCCTCACCTCCCCAGCCATAGGAACCGAACAGTGCGGAAACGAGATTCTGCGGACGTAATCCCTTAATGTAGACCAGGGCATCAGCCACTGTGGGGAACAGATTACTGTTCAGGGTGGGGGAACCCACGATCAGCGCACCGCATTCCAGTAATTCCGTAGCAATATCCGCCCGGTGACTTCCGCCGATGGGCATCTGTTTCACTTTAACACCGGATGAAATTAACCCGTCACCGATGGCGTTTGCCATCCGAGCCGTGCTTCCCCACATGGTGTCATAGATAATCAGGGCCCGGTCTACTGGTTTCTGTTCCGCCCATTGACGATACCATTCAATGGGTTCAGAAATATTGCTGCGGAAAATTGGACCGTGATCATGGGCTAAAATCCGGATATCAAGATTCATCTTTTCAAGATTAACCAGAAGATTTTTGACCAGTTTGGAGTATGGCAGCAGTATATTTGCATAATACTTTGCAGTCTCATAATGGACAATGTCCGATTTACATTCATCGGCAAACCGTTCGCTGGTGGCCAGGTGCATCCCGAACGCATCCTGAGAAAACAGTACCCCTTCTTCCACGAGTATCGTGAACATGCTGTCCGGCCAGTGCAGCATCCGCGTTTCGATAAAGCTCAGGGTGAGATTCCCCAGATCCAGGGTTTCACCGGTTTTCACCACATCAAGTTCCAATTCATCCGGAAAATGTGCGTTTAAAACCTTCTTTCCCTGGGTGGAGGCAAAGACCTTTTCCGGATTTATCTCACGAATAACTTCCGGAAGGGACCCACTGTGATCCAACTCCGCATGATTGGAAACAATGTAATCGATTTTAGATGGATCAATAACGGTGGCAATCCGTGCCATCATCTCTTCTTTAAACTGTTTTTTGACGGTATCGATGAGTGTGATTTTATCCGCCATGATCAGATATGCATTGTAGGTCGTGCCGCGATGGGTTGAGTAGCCGTGAAAATCCCGGATGGACCAGTCTATGGCGCCCACCCAGTATACGGAATCGGATATTTTCGCTGCATGATAGAATTCAGCCATGGTATTCCCTTCCCCAAACAATTAAACAAATTAAAAAACCGGATCAGGCTTCGAGATTAAACTCCTGGAAATCAAACCAGAACCCGTCCCCGGATACAGAATTTATCTCAGCCTTCACGATTGCCAGATGCCCTTTTTCAATCTCCAGAAACTTTGCAAACATTTCCTGCGCTTCGTCGGTGAGTGAGTTTACCAGAGTTTGATAGTAGTTACTGGTTTCTTCCTCCACCTCAAGCGCTTTTTCCAACATTCGCAATTCAGAATCCTGATCCACGACGTTCCGGTCTTCTGCGGTGACCCGATCATGAAGTTTTTCCACTTCTTTCTGAATAATCTCAGGGGAAGGAACAATGGTATCCAATTCCTGAACAGTCACCGTTCCGGTTTTTTTAAACTCCGTCAATTTGTGTTCCAGGTAATCAATATGCCCCTGTTCCTCAGCCGCCATCATTTTCATGGTACGTGTGCCGTGAGGGTTTTGGGATGATAGACAGGCTTCCAAATAGACGTCCCGGACTTTTTTCTCATAGGCTATTGCCGTTTTAATCGCTTCTCCAACCGTCATCGTATCCTCCCTACTCAGCTTCAGGTGGCGTAAACACCCGGGCACCCAGTTCACGATCAAGCATAAACACACCGCCCGGTGCACCGGCAACCAGTTTCAACTTCTGGACGGCTTCATCAGCCGACGCTTCTTCCTCCACCTGTTCATTGACAAACCATTGCAGGAAGTTCTGAGTGGCAAAATCACGGGTATCCACAGCCAGTTGCGCCAGATTGTTAAAACAATCGGAAATGTGAACTTCGTGCTTATATGCAGCTTCAAATGCTGCCAGAGGAGTCTCCCAATCAACCTGGGGTTTATCAATGGCAAGGAGTTCCACACGACCGCCACGCTCCTCAATAAAACCATAAATCTTCATGGCATGACTCAGTTCTTCCTGGGCCTGAACCCGGAACCAGTTCGCATATCCCGGAAGACTTTTGTTCTGCATACTGGCTGACATGGCCAGGTAAAGATAGGATGAAAACATCTCTTCCCGTATCTGCTCATTCAGTGCATTTTCCATTTTATCGCTAATCATCGTAATACTCCTGTATTTAATGGCCTGGTACCTAGTTATCAGTGAGAATCCGCTGGTCATACTCCAGTTCAAACCGGAGTTTGTGTTTGGCTTCTTCCTGAGCCAGTGCCAGGAATAATTCCCGGGTGGACTCATCATCCATCCTGTCCGCCAGATCAGAATACAACCGGAACGCCGCCTTCTCCCGCTTCATGGCGATGATCAGCGCATCCTGATAATCCAGATCACCGGTGACATCCACATCCACTGTGTAATCAGCAAGGTTCAGTGTTTCCACCGGCCGGGCTGATTTCTTCATGATGCCACTGGACTTGATCCCCTTGAGTTTTTCCTCATGACCGCGCTCCTCACCGGCATACAGCAGAAACACTTTCCGGGTCTGTGGATTAGACGCCCGTTCCGCCAGTTCCGTATAAAACCTTACGGCTTCCTGTTCGCTGGCAATGGCATAATCGAGAATTTCATCAATTGAACTGAATTCCATGATTCCCCCTTTTGTCCTCTTCTGTTAAAACCGAAACTCTGTGCAGCGCCTGATTGCACCGCACAGATTCTTCATTACTCAGTTTCAGGCATTGTCGGTCAGATACTTTGCAACACCTTCCGCAGTCGGCGCCATGGCATCATCACCGGGATTCCAGTTTGCCGGACAGACCTCGCCATGTTTCTCAGTGTACTGCAGCGCTTCAACCATCCGCAATGCCTCATCAACATTTCTGCCCAATGACAGATCATTAATGACTTCATGTCGAATGATGCCTTCTTTGTCGACTAAAAACAAGCCCCGTAAAGCAACGGCTCCATCAAACAACACACCATAATCCCGGGAGATATTCTTCGTGATGTCGGCAACCAGCGGGAATTGGATATTGCCGATCCCGCCTTCTTTCACCGGTGTGTTTTTCCAGGCGTAATGGGAAAATTCCGAATCAACCGATACTCCGATTACTTCACAATTCTTTTCCCGGAACGCATCCACTTTCCGGTTGAACGCAATTATTTCCGATGGACAGACAAATGTGAAATCCAACGGATAAAAGAACATCACAACATATTTCCCTTTGCAGGATGACAGAGTAAAATCTTCAAAACTGTTATCCCCCATAACGGCCTTAGCTGTAAAATCCGGTGCTGCTTTTGTAACAAGTGACATGGTGACCTCCTAAATGATATTCAAATATTAAGTTTACGCTCAGAAACTGTTGATTCAGAGCCGATTAAATGTGTTTCATCCTGCGCTTCCGCATCCTTGCAGGACGGGCAAATTCCGTAAAACTCCAGGTGATGTCCCCAGACATCAAAACCCGGTGCGGAAAACTCAAACTCAAGTGACGGTTCCTCATGAGATTCAATATCTGCGAGACAACCACATCGCACACACCTCACGTGATAATGCGGCTCACAGTGACCGTCAAATCGCTTCTGTCCGCCACCGAATTCAAGTTTGCGAACCAATCCTGCCCGGAACATGATCTCAAGATTACGGTAAACCGTTCCCAGACTGATCCGCGGCATTCGCTCCCTTACACGCTGATAGATCTCATCAGCCGTCGGATGCGTTTTGTCCTTATGAAGTGCCTTCAAAATTTCTTTCCTTTGAGGTGTCAGTCGAATTTTGTTTTTCATCTCATCTCCTCGAGAATGATAATCATTACTATTTTTATAATCGTTTATGTTTTTTGTCAAGTATTTTTTTGGAATCATGGATCAGGGGGCTAAAAGTTGCCATTCGGATAGAAACAGGGTTAAATAGACGTGAAGTATTTTAATTTCAGGGGTTTAAGAGATGTATTTTGATTTTGAGTTCAATCTGATCCGGCAGACTCAGGAATGGCTGTCAAACTTGAACTGGTTGATGCATGGGGTCACGGACCTGGGTTATGGCCAGTTTTACTATTTCTGTGGTGCACTGATATTTTGGTGTTTCAGCCGTCGGTTGGGATTGCGTCTTCTTTTTATAAGTGCAATCAGTTGGGCGTTCAATTGTTTGCTCAAGCTGAGTTTTCACGCACCGCGTCCGTTCTGGGTGGATGCATCGGTGTTCAATGGTGTTTCTCACGGTGGGTATGGATTGCCGTCCGGTCATGCCCAGAGTGCCATGGTGTTCTGGGGTTTTCTTGTTCACGCCGGCAAGCGGAAGATCATCTGGTTTGGTTGTGGTGTGATGATATTCCTCATCGGATTATCCCGGATCTACCTGGGCGTGCATTTCCCGAATCAGGTCATTGTCGGCTGGATCATCGGATTGGGTCTTATTTTTGTTTATTTAAAGAATGAGGAGCGATTTTTTCAATGGTTCAGTGAACGCCGGATGATAATTCAGATCCTGACTCCTCTGTTAATATCCGCTTTCGTCATTGGAATCGGACTTCTGATCAGGTGGATATTTCAGGATTGGACAACACCGGATCTCTGGATCAGAATGGCGCCGGACACGTTCAAGCCGTGGCGACTGTCCAACCCGTTTTCGGTATATTCGCCGGTAGTATCCGGTGCTCAGGTTGCCGGCGTGCTTCTGGGGTGCGTTGCCGGTCGGCATCTGGTTTCCCTTTCTGGTCAGAGATCCTGGCAAAAGGTGCTATTAAAAACAGTGCTGGGAATGCTGGTTTTATACGGGATTTATTGGTTGTCCCGATACTGGATTTCCGTTCCCCGGAACTGGAATTTTCTGGTGTTGGTCTGGCGGTATATCTGGAGTATCGTCGGTGGGTTCTGGATCACCGGCGGCGCACCTCTGCTGTTCCGGAAACTGGGTCTGGAGGAGTAAGTCTTTCATTCCCAAAACAGAGAGAAATCCATCGTGATTGAATTGACTTCATTGTTTTTTCGGCTTTTTAAGGGACTGTTTTCGGATCGAATAAATTGATTTACGCATTTTTATAGATGCACGCAGTTTTTCGATCCACGGTTTATTTGCACGGGAAAGCTGCCATTGCGCCTGTTTTTTAAGGTTGTCGTGTTTTTCAGGCATTATGAAACCGTTCCTGGAACGTATGCCATTCTTTAGAAAATCCGTGTCTGGCAGCCAAATTTAAAACCTGCTCATTCTCAATAGCCCCTGTTTCCTGCAATGCAAGAATCCTGGCAAAATCCTTGGCTCTACCAACGCTGAGTGCGATTACTGTCAGATAATCTGCACGGACAACCCTGAGAGGAATACCATTAATGTCACCAACCTCAGCCTGGTCCATGGCTTCTATTGTGAGTGGATTGAATGCAGGAATAAACTGGACCGGCCAGTCACCGACACGAATCGCTTCACCCTCTGGTTGATAACCACATTCACGGCAAAATGTGTAAATAGGAGTTAAAATATCAATGATCGAAGAATCGGGGACAGCAATGAGTATATCCGCATCCAATGTGACCACAGCTTCGGTATAACGCATCTGAGCCACTGCTCCAAAAACAGCATAATTCGTAATAACACCGGCATCAACCATACTATTTAGCAGTTTTGCCACTCGCTCCATAATTTATTTATAACCACAAACCCAATTCAAATCAAGAAGGTCACGATCTAAACCGACTCGCTTGTCTACTTCACAAAGATTACTTTGAAGTTCCATTCAAAATAATTTGCATTTACTTTTGCAACTGATAAAAAGCACAGGTTACACTGATTCGGGTCAGGAGGATCCCTTGTGCGAATAATCATCGTCGGCGCCGGTATGGTGGGTAAGAGTCTGGCTGAGCAATTACTTGCGGAAGGCAACGACATATCCATCATCGAAAACAATTCGGATCTCTGTCGTGAAATTGAGGATAAACTTGATGTCATGGTGGTGGAGGGATCCGGTTCCAATCCCCGTGTTATGGAAGCAGCGGGTGTGGCAACCGCTAATATTCTGCTGGCGGTAACACCGGAGGATGAGGTCAATATTCTGGCCTGTTCCATTGCCGCTCTTCACAATGTACCCAAGCGGATCGCTCGGATCCGGAACCGTGATTACATCCATCCTCCGGATTGGTTTACCCTGGAGCAACAGGGTGTGACCCAGATGATAGATCCTGAGATGGCTGTTGTGGACGCCATCAATCAGTTCATCATGACGCCGGGCGTCATTGAGGCTGCATCATTTGAAAACGGCCGGATTCTGCTGCGGGAATTCAAAGTCACCGGTGAGATGCCCATTGTGGGTAAATCTCTGATGGAAATCCGGGAGATGGCTCAGCAGCATCATATTCTGGTTATGACCATCGTCCGGAATGACCGGGCCATTATTCCTGCCGGCGATATTATCATTGAGGATGGCGACGAGATACTTGCACTGTTCCTGATGGATGCCCTTGATGCATTTCATAAGGTGGTTAAATTACCATTAAAACGGGTAAAAAGACTGATTCTTTCCGGAGACAGTCTCATCAGTTTCAAGCTGGCCCGGTCCCTGGAAAAACACATAGACAGCATTACCTGGATCTGTCCGGATCTCGATTACGGCACCTGGGCAGCCAATCAACTGGATTCTGTTGAAATCATGCATGGTGATTGTACAGAAATTGAGTTGTTGAAAGAAATCCATATTGAGCGTGCGCATTTTTTCATCGGTGCCGGCAAAAATACTGAGCACAACATTCTGGCATCTCTACTGGCAAAATCACAGGGTGTCCGGGAAACCATAGCGATTTCCAATCAGCCGGCAAAAAGCAACCGGTTATTTAAATCAATCGGTATCGATCATGTCATCAACCCGCGACTGACCACAGCCACGTCCATCATGGATCTGGTTCACCGCGGTCGACTGCTTACAGAAGTGCGGATTCGCGACATGGATCTGGAAGCCATTCGAATATCAGCGGATGCCAACAGCAAAATTGTCGGACGTCCCCTGGCTGTCTCATGGAAAAAACTCGCCAAAAAAGCCATTGTCGGCGCGGTTATCCGGGAAGACACGATTATGATACCCTCCGGCAACACAATCATCAAGGCCGGTGATCAGGTGCTGGTCATTGCCCGGGCTCACACCGTGAAAGCCATCAACAATCTCTTCCGAGAAAGATAATGAATAAGCGATCGGTGGGATACGCCCTGGGAAAACTTCTTCAGGTCATCGCTCTGATCATGCTGATCCCTCTGGGAATCGGACTGTTGTACGCCGAGGATCCTCTGAGTCGGGAAATTTTTTTCCATCCTGATTTTCTGGGATTTTTTGTTGCCATCGTTGTTTCCCTGTTTGCAGGACTGTTGCTGACAACCATCTGCCGGCATCACCGGGAAGAGATTGGTGTCCGGGAAGGATATGCCGTAGTGACACTGGGATGGATTACCCTGTCGCTCAGCGGATGTCTACCCCTTTTTCTTTACTTTTACTTCACTCGCGGTGACACATCCGTGGCAGGAATTTTCCTTCATTTTACAGACGCATTTTTTGAGACCATGAGCGGGTTCACTACCACCGGATCCACGATTCTTACAGATATTGAGTCAACACCACGGGGGATCTTGTTCTGGCGGAGCATGACCCATTGGTTGGGAGGTATGGGTATCATCACCCTGGCTCTGGCAATATTCCCCGCCATGGGTGTTTCCGGTTACGGCATGTATAAAGGGGAAGTGCCCGGACCCACCAAAGAAAGACTCATGCCGCGATTGTCGGAGACCGCAAAAATTCTCTGGGGCGTCTATCTCCTGTTTACTATTCTTGAGAGTGGACTGCTCTGGCTGGGCGGGATGCCGATCTATGATTCGCTCTGTCATACATTCGGCACGCTGGCTACCGGCGGATTTTCCACCCAGAATCTCTCCATCGGCCAATACAACAACATGTATTTCCACTGGGTTATCATCATCTTCATGTTCCTCAGCGGCGTTAATTACATCATCCATTTCAAAGTCATTCTCCGGAGGGATTACAGCATCACCCTGAAAGATCCGGAGTTTCACTTTTATACCGGCACTACAGTGATGGCCATATTGATCATTACCGGTGTTTTATATTTTCAGGGATTGCCTGATCCGGCCAAAAGTTATTCCCAGTATCGGCACGATAAAAGTTCTTTTTCTGAATTTGAAGAACATGTCAAAGAAGAAGAGCAGTTGGTTCATACGCTGCCGGGTGCTTTCTCTCAAGCATCATTCCAGGTCGTGTCCGTTATGACTACTACCGGTTATTGCACGGCTGATTTTGATGTATGGCCTGATATCACGCGGTTCATCCTGTTGATACTGATGTTTTGGGGAGGGTGTGCGGGCTCCACAGGTGGCGGCTTGAAAATGATCCGTGTGCTCACAGTGATGAAAGTCGCCTGGCGGGAGGTGGGTAAATTGGCCCGGCCCCGATGGATTGCACCCCTTAAGATTGGCGGCGTACCGGTTCCGGAATCCCGGATCATCAATATTCTCTCCCTGTTCAACCTTTTTATTATCCTTTTCATCATCTGTTCGGCCTTAATGACCCTGTTCGTCCCAGACCTCATCACAGCCGTTACTTCCGTTGTCGCCACTCTCTGCAACATCGGTCCCGGTCTCCACGGAGTCGGCGCCTTAGAGAATTATGCATGGATCCCCATCCCCGGAAAATGGCTCCTGGCCTTGTGTATGCTTCTTGGACGGCTGGAAGTCTTTTCCGTTCTCATCGCCCTGCGTCCGTCCATCTGGAAAAAATAGGCTGAGTTTTGGAACGTCCGTCCGATCAAAAATCATCCCGGAAGAAACCCCGGAAAGAGATCGAGGAAGCACAGAAAATTCTGGAATCCAGACTTGCCGAGCGGTACCGGAATTATGCCCGGGCTGTTCCTGATGCGTCGGCCGATGAGGAGATCACATTCCGTGCCCGGTTCCAGACAGATGAGCACGGTGTTTCCGTGATATTCGAACCGGATCTCAACACACAGATACAATCCTGGTTCACGGAGTTATTCACACACGAGAATGCGTATCGTTCCGGGAGGGTCTACTGTTATTTTTGCGAAAGTAACACCTGCCTTCATGCTGCGCCTGATCAGGAGGGTGAAGTGTTTGCGGGATACCAGTCCAACGGGATCCCGGACTGGGTGGATTTTTTGCAGGTGGTGCTGGCAAAAAACGATCCGGATATCGGGATTTTGTTTGATGAGCCCGGTGGTGTAATTGCATTGCCCATGCGAGGCCGGGATCTGAAGCAACGGCTGCTGCCCGGGTTCGGAAAACGATCAAAATCATACGATATCCTTTACCAGGTGGTCATGGGTTATTTTTCTTTGCGCACATCCGCTGTTTCTTTTGATCGGACAGACCGGATCGCCATGACCCTTCAGGCGGTGGAATCCCGGGATGCAGAGGGTCTGGTGCAATTGAACATTAATCTGCTGGTGAAATTCCGGGACGAATATATCCTGGATTACATGGCTGAAAGCCCATACCGGAAACTGTTTAAGGCCATTCACCACGCCCGTGAAAAAGTTGCAGATATCGAAACCATCCTTCGGAATACACCACCACCGGAGCAGAGTGCTTGCCGCCGGAAACTTTTGCCGGGTATTCCGGGGATCATGAATGAAATTGCCCGGACATTAAGGCATTACAACCGGCAATCTCATCGACGGACCGAACATGCCGACCAAAGAATTCAGGATGACCGGCCCATAACGTCTGCTTACCGAGATGTTATCAATCGGTCCGGTCAGATATTCTGGGATAACTGGCATCAGACAATCGCCGTACCCGGGCCCCGGCAGCGGATCCACATCTTTTCACCCGGCGGCAGGCATATCACCAGCCTGAAACTTCCCTGGGACAAGATCCAAAGCCGGCTCTCCCGAAAACGATGGACCATTCTGGATGGTCAGAGACAGGACGATTTCATCGTGAAAATCAAAGCGATGTATGATCGGACCGGAGGATGACGCCAGGGGCCATCAACCATCAAGGAGATCCCCCGGATCAGTCGTTTCGCAGAAACGAGCCCCATTTCAGCAGAGCTGAAAACCGGAGGATGACGCCTGGGTGCACGTCGGACCAGAGGATGACGCCAGGGGCCATCAACCACCGGCAATAATGGATCGGAACCGGTGTACGGTCCCGGCGATATCCTCCGCCCGGGTGATGGCGGTGACCATGGCAATGTGCCGGGCGCCGGCATCGAGGACCTGTTGAATATTGGTTGCGTTTATTCCGCCCATAACCGTGAACGGAATATCAATATCCCGGCTGATATCAGGGATGCGGTCCGGCCCCAGAAACTCAGATAGTTTTTCCTTGGTCTTTGTGGAAAAGATCGGTCCGATATTGATGTATGATGCGCCCTGTGCCACGGCGATCTCCGCTTCTTCCCGTGAATGCGTTGACACGCCGATAATCATATCAGGCGCCACTTTCCGGGCAGCTGTGAGCGGCAGATCATCCTGTCCGATATGGACCCCGTCGGCACCCACGGCCATAGCAACATCAAGATGATCGTTAATGATCAATATTGTGCCGTGATCCGCTGTGAGTGCCCGGTATCGGCAGGCCACTTCATAGAACTGCCGTTTGGACATCTCCTTTTCCCGGAGTTGCACCATTCGGGCGCCGCCTTTCAGCACCTCCTGGAGAACCATCTCACTGGATCGGCCGCCGCAGAAAGCTTCCGTAATCACCGGATAAAGATCGACATCGTTCAAGGACCTCATCATCCGCCCCCGACCACACGGATCAGTTCAAGGGTATCATCCTCTTTTAACAAAATATCCGAGACCTGATCCCTGGATATAATTTCCCGGTTCAATTCAACAATAACTCCGGCAGGATTCAGTCCCAGGGATTCGATCAGTTTCAGGAGTGATCCGGAATCATCGATTTCCCGGGATTTTCCATTAACAGTAACAATCACAGCAGTCCCCTGTCCCAATCTTTCCAGACCGGTTCATATCCATTTTGAGCAATATATTCAGCTAAATCTTCCGGTGACCGGTCATCCTCAATTTCAAACTGTTTCAATTCATTGTCCGGACTGCAGTACCCGCCTGGTTCCGTCCGGGACCCCGCGCTCATCTGAGTCACACCCAGGTGCATGAGATGGTTTCTGAGTTCCGGCCGTTCCCGTGTGGAAATGACAAGTCCCACATCATCGAAATGCATCCGGATAAGCAGAATAAGTTTAACCAGCAGTTTATCGGATACGGCGTACCGGGGTGAAATCCCTTTTTCGGCTTTCCGCATTCGGGGAAAACTTACGGAGAAAAATGTTTTCCAGTACCGTTTTTTCAGTGATTTCAAGTGATCAATCAGGGCTTTCACTTCATAAACCGGATCGTACAGGCCCAGGAGCGCGCCGACACCCACACGCCGGAACCCGGCCCGACAGGCATCTTCAACGGCTTTAAGTCGATTCTCATAGTTTGCCTTTGTCCCGGAATGCAACTCCCGGTATGTATCTCTATGGTAGGTTTCCTGGTAGAGGATAAGTCCATCTGCCCCGGTATTGATCATTTCCCGATATCCCTGTTCAGGAAGCGGGTATATCTCAAGGTTAACCGAAGGAAAGAACGATTTTGCCAGCCGGACGGATTCTTTCATGTAATCCATTGTGACGGTCTTGGGTGCTTCACCGGTGACCAGGAGAATGTGCCGGACACCCCACCGGGATATTCGCTGGAACTCCGCCGCCATTTCATCGTGAGTCAGGGTTTTTCGGGGGATGGGGTTATTGACATTGAAACCGCAATACATGCAGGCGTTTGAGCATTCATTTGACAGATATACGGGTGTATACAGCAGGATGGTTTTCCCGAATTTTTTCAGGGTTTCCCGGCGGGCTGCCCGGGCCATCGATTCAAGGTACCGATCACCTTTATCCGACAGAAACGTCTCTATTGACGGCAGTTGATGTTCAACAGTGCTCATTTATTGCAGGAAACCTGTCAGGGGGCTGGAGGCTTCTGCGGTGGATCGCGGTGCGGCGCCACCGGCCAGAAATGCTTCGCGGCCGGCCTCAACTCCCAGTTTAAAGGCCCGGGCCATTCCCTGTGGATTTTCTGCCACCGCAATGGCCGTATTAACCAGGACGGCGTCGGCACCCAATTCCAGTGCCAGAGATGCATCGGATGGTGCGCCCAAGCCCGCATCCACAACCACCGGCACATTAGCCTGCTCAATAATTATTTCAATGGACTCCCGGGTTTTTATGCCGCGGTTGCTGCCGATGGGTGAACCCAGAGGCATCACTGTGGCACACCCGACCTCCTCCAACCGCTTCGCCAGGACAGGATCGGCATTCATGTAGGGAAGCACCGTAAACCCTTTTTTAACTAAAATTTCTGCAGCCTTCAGTGTTTCGATGGGATCGGGAAGCAGGTACCGGGGTTCCGGTGTCACTTCCAGTTTTATCCAGTCCGACAGTCCGGCTGCACGGGCGATTTCCGCCAGCCGCACCGCTTCTTCACAATCCACAGCGCCGGATGTATTGGGCAGCAGCAGATATTTTTCTGTATCGATATAGTTCAGGAGATCGCCTTCAGGATTTTCCAGGTCGACACGGCGCAGGGCCACTGTAATGATTTCTGTTCCGGATGCCGTATGGGCATCGGCCATGATCCGGTTGGAGGCAAACTTTCCGGTTCCCAAAAGTAATCTTGAAATGAATTTTCTACCTGCAATGACCAGATGATCCGTCAATGGGTTTGCCTGCCTTTCGTGTTTAATTTTCGCCGGCCATATACCGTGCAAGAGGGGCCACGAACGGGCCGTCTGCATTCAGGAACCGGGCATTGAGATGGACGGCGGCATTTTTAAAATCCTGCTGAGCGGCTTTGTTGTGCCCCCGCAGGTTCTGAGCTAATCCTTTAAAATACAGCACGGTACCCCAAGACACACCGGCACTCTCAGCCAACTCGCATGGCATGAATCCTTTTTCCAGAGCCTGTTCCGGGTCACCCAGGGAGAGGTATGCGATACCGATATTCAAAAGGGCGGGATTCTGCTTGATGCCGGTCATATTGGTTCGGCTCAGGAGTGCCAGGATGTACTGATATGAATAATCCGGGCTGGAAACCGGTGCCATCACCGGACTTTCGTGTGTTCTGAACGATACGGTCAGCTCAGATCTTCCCCGTATGACTTTAATCTGAAGATCCTGGGGTTTTTCCGAATCCAGAAAGTTCTGAAAACCGTTGACACTGGTTACAGGTGTTTCGTTGATGGATACAATCAAATCTCCCAGAAGCAGACCGGCGCCGATGGCAGGACTGTCAGGGGCAATATCCGTAATCATAACACCGGTAAGATAGTCTACTACGTGAAAACCAGGTTCAGTACGATTCAACAAAAAGTGATTATCAAACCGCCGGTACAGGTTAGCGGGAAATTCCAGCGACTCGCCGGAACCTTCCAGAACATAAATATCCGGGACAGAAATTTCGGTGTTAAGCACAACCAAAAACCGCCGATCGGTTTCCCGGGACACAAAGGCAATACTCACCAGGTCAGCATCAGCCAGGTCACCCATGGATCGTATCTGTTCCATGAACGTGTTCCAGGGAACATCTATCGGGTTTGTGGCATTAATCTGAAGTAATTCTGAAAGAAGTGGTGTTGTCCGGCTGGAAAATTCAGGAATCCGGGTATCGTTACGGAAACTGATTCCGGGATGTTTATTCAGCAGAGTTCTAATATTTTTCGAGATGGTAATTTCCAGGTCGGGATCACCTGTCACACAGCCGGCATAGGTAAGAATGGGCCGGGTTTCTGCATGAAACGTCATTTCCTGTTCCGGTTCCAGTGTGAAATTCTGAAACCAGACTGTCAATGCGCCGCGACGGGCTTCCAGAATGTGATCCCCCACGCACACCTTATCCTTGCGGTACGGTGTGGAACCGATCCGTTCACCGTCCAGAATAAGAGTCAGCGGTTCATCGCCGGTCACATGGAGCTTGCCGAACGCTCGTTCCAATTCCCAATCTTCCAAAGCCCAATCACCCAGTTCCAGATTGATTTCATGGTTTTTACTTCGGTAACATGCTTTTCGGAAATCCACCACATGTTTTCCCAGAGGGATAAAATCAAGCACCAGAAATTTACCTGATATCCGGACCGGTTTGGGTACCATGGGCCGGGATGCTGTATGGGATGAACCACCATCCATTGTTGAGGAACCGGACTCATATGACGGAACGTCGTTATCGGGAATCTGCTGTTCCGGTGTTGTTCCCACAAACTTGCCGTCCAGATACACTTCCACGCCACCGGGAATGGTGGAAATCTTAACACTTGCCGTGTTTTTGGTCAGGATGGGATGGATAGCAATGGGTTCCCTTGAACCCTTGATTTCAATCTCCTGTGAATACCGGTCGTGACCGGGGTGTTCCACAGCAAGAGTGATCATTCCCTTCATCACATACGCATTATCAATGGGTGTTACACCGATTTCCCGGCCATTGACAAATACACGGGAATTTTCCGGTGAGGAATGAATAATAATCTGTTGTAAATTTTTTGATTTCAACTCTTCAAAAAAGAGTGCTTCAGCCTGAGAAGCAATGGAGCCATCCAGATATATTTCTGATGGATTGACTTCCTGAAGAAGTGTCATGAGGATTCGGGTGGAATGAGCGCGATCGCCTGCACGGTAGTAGTAACATCCTGCCAGAGTTTTCACCCGGCTAAGCAGTTTGAGGGCAGCGGGAATCTGTTCCTGATTCGCATCCTCACCATATGCCCGACCTTCAACTTCCGTTTGAATTTCAAGGAGCGCAGCAGGATCAATCTGCTGGTATGATGTCTTAAACACCGATTCCAGAACCCGGACCTGATCCGTCAGATCCGTCAGACCCGGTGGTAATTTTTCCGGTGATGTCTGAGCATTCCCCTGAACCGCCAGTAACGGTATCAGTATCATGCACACCAGTATGGAAAATCTATTCGAAGGAATAAACGGTATTCCTTTTCCTGTCATTAACATAAATCCTGCCTTCCTCATCAATAGCCACCGATGACGGGGCCAGTATTCCCGAAATAATCTGTTTCAGGTTAAGTCTCCCGGCATAAGAACCATCGGGGTATAATACAATAAGCCGATTCTCATCGATATCCAGAATATAAACAAATCCCATTGGGTCTATATCCAGATCCCGCGGTTTCGAGATTGACCAGGATGTCTGCTCCAGACTGTGATGACCGCCTTCTTTCCCGGCGGAATTAAAGTAAATTAACTGCCCGAGTTTATTGGATAAAAACCAGGTTCCTCCCACGGTATCTGCCACAATTAAATCATCACTGTCAATTTTAAACTTTGATATGGATGTCAACAATTTTCCATCAGCAGATAATCGATCAATGGAGGGTGTTTTCCGGTTAAGAACCCAGTATTCACCAGGAGTTGTCCAGGTTACTCCGGAAAATTTCCGGCGTTTCACATTGATACTCACCGGTACCTTGCCCTTTTCCCGATAAATCTGCGATCCCGTTAAAAATAAACAGGTGCCGTCCGTATCCATTCCCAGTGTGTCAATTTCTTTCACCGTCAATGGCATCCATGACCGGCCTTCAGATCCCAGAGCCACCATACCGGCCTGACCCTTTTTGCCCAGAATGACCAGTCGATTGTCGGAATTCCAGAAAAGCCGGAGAGGACTGCCAAACTCCTCTCTGAATTTCACATCCAGTTTCCGAGGCGTATATTTACCGAACTGACCCGTGACAATATCCACTACTCGCTTAATGGCAATCCGAAACGGGGCTTCCCGTTCAGATCCATGGAATCGGGCCAGATTAAATCCTGCCTGGAAATTTTCCATGGCTTCCACGGTCCGCTTTCGGTGTATATTTAACACACCCAGCCACCAGCACGCGTCCAACTCCGTCTGCCAGCCGCCACCACCAATCCGGACATCCGTAAGAAGCGCTTCTGCATCGTCCAACCGACGGTACCGGAGATGGATTATTGCCATGCCCAAAGATGCCCGAGCCTTTTCCTGCAACGTTCCGTCACCGTCCAATACACCCAGAAATACGGTCTCCGCCTGCTGTTCCCGCTCAAACAGTCGGGATTCTAAACCATCAAACTCACCCTGGAAAGGCAACTCATCCACCGCCAGGACCGGATTGATCGGAAAACTGCCGATGCAAAACAGGATGGTAAACACCACCCAAAACCCTGAATACTTAATAAACATATCCACTCGCCTTATCAGATTAATCATAATTTACACCACATCCGCTTCAGTCCATAACCGGCTCGAATTATGACAGACTAAGGGAGAAATATCTATTATATTATAGTCGCTTTGGTCCCGCTGAATCCGGAACGGCCTCGGATCTAAAAAAAAACTCGTAAAAATACGAAACCTTTCGTAACACACAGACGTAGTATGTAAGTGGAGGTGCTCGATGACCGGAAAAAAATTATTGAATCCAACGGAGTCGGAACTGGAGATTTTGCAGGTGCTGTGGGAAACGGGACCGGCAACAGTGCGGGAGGTGAATGAGATATTGAACCGGAGACGGAATATCGGGTACACCACGACTTTAAAAATGATGCAGATCATGACGGAAAAGAAAATTCTGAAGCGCACCAAGCAGGGCCGCAGCCATGAGTATCGTGCGGCATTTGCTGCCGGGGAAACCCGGGGGATGCTTCTTGCGCGGTTACAGCAGGCGGCATTTGGCGGATCCGCTATGAAACTGGTGATGCAGGTGCTGGGTAATTATCAGGCATCACCTGAGGAGATCAATCAGATTCGCGAGCTTTTGGATCGTGTTGAGGAGGATCCACAATGAGTGGTCTGGAAAGCATTGTGAACAGCAGCATGGTTACGGCACTGGGTATGACACTGGTGCATACAATCTGGCAGATCACATTACTGACTCTTACTTTGATATTGGCCGGTCGATTTCTGACCCGTTCGTCTTCATCGATTCGATATGTGATTTATCTGAGTGGGTTGTTATCGATTCCGTTAATGTCGGTATTGACGTACCGGTATTGTCTGACGGGTTCCGGGAGTTCTGTTTCCGGAATATTAGCGATGCCCGGGTCAGTCTTGCAGGCCATTATGGGGCAGACGACGGGTTATCTGGAGCCATATCTTCCTGTCATCGTGATTTTCTGGTTCATGGGGGCACTGTTGAGTGCTGCTCGTTTAACGGGAGGCTGGATATATCTGAAGGTGGCTATCCGCCGTACTGCCGGCCCGGTTGCTCAAGAATATCGCCGGCAATTGAATACCCTGCGGCGGCAATTGAACATCCGTCGTTCCGTCGGTCTTCAGGAATCACATCTTGTGAAAACACCGGTTATGGCGGGGATTTTCCGGCCGGTGATCATATTTCCCGTATCGCTCCTCACCCGTCTTTCCCCGGATCAGGTTGAAGTCATACTGCTTCATGAACTGGCACATATCCGCCGTCATGACTACCTGGTCAATCTGATCCAGTCCACCGTGGAAACATTATTTTTCTATCATCCCGGAACCTGGTGGATTGCATCAGCCATTCACCGGGAACGCGAAAATTGTTGTGACGATCACGTCATTGCCGTCTCCGGAAACACCCTGAACTATGCCAGAGCTTTGTTAACACTGGGATCCCGGCGTTTTTCAGATCCGGCACCGGCCATGCCGGTTTCCGGTAAAAAGCGGCATCTTTATAACCGAATCAAACGTATAATGGAGGAACCCATGAAAAGAACACACGGTTTTGAACGATGGACAGCCACTGGGGTGATTCTCCTGGCAGTCGTGGCTGTTCTAAGCGTATCTGTCGCTGTGAACAGCGAGACTGTCCCGGAGGAAGACACTCAAATTGTTGTCATAGAACAAATTGTAGAAGCCTGTCTGGATGAGCACTTTGATGTCATGGAAGACGGCGAAGTCCGAAAAATCAGTATCACTATGAACGAGGATGAAGTCGAGGAACTCATCATTAATGGTGAAACAATTTCACCGGAAGATTATGAGGAATATACTGAATTTATCACTCGGGTGGAAACCGATTTGAGTCATGGCGCATGCGAGCTTCCGGAAGGCATTGAAGACGCTGGAATGAAAAGTGTAATCATCATGAAACTGGGTGCTGATGGCGTGCTTCCTGAACTGCCTGAACTGCCTGAATTGCCTGAATTGCCTGATGGTGTCCATGTGATATGCAAGACCATTGAACTGGAAGATTGTGAATCACTTTCAGCAGAAGAGATCCAGGCAATCATTGAGATCGCCATTGAAGAAGTTGAAGAGGCGGAAGAGGCCGCCGAGTAATCGACACCGAAAATTTATTCCGTTTTGAATCATGGGGTTCCCTCACCGGAACCCCGTTTTCTTATGCCGCAGCCCTGCTCTCATCCATCCTGTTAGTCAGGTTGTGGCGCAATTCCAGCTCTGCTAATTTTTTTTGGTTATCTCATCACATTTGCCGAACATGCCGAAACGGAGTTTTACATGCAGCCCGGTGTTTATATTGCCAATGCCCTTCTGGGAGCAATTCTCTTTGCCATTGTCTGGAACCGTTATTCCTGGATTGTACGGATCCGGAACCGGATGCAGGATAAACGATAACCGATTAGCAAAATCTGATATCATTCAGATAATGTCGATTATGATACCAGCGGTGGGTAACAGGAGTTATGATCGGGTGTCATTTGAACAACAATTCCCTGAAAATAGCAATAATTAGCAATCTTTGACATAATACTTAATCAGGAACATACTGAGTTATGGGAGGAATTTTTCGATGAATGTTTCTTTAACACCAACTCTTGAACAGTGGATAAACGAGAAGGTCCAAAGCGGTTTTTATAGTTCTGCAAGTGAACTTGTTCGTGAAGCGCTCCGACTTTTACATGAGCAGGAATATTATAAAGAGTTGCGTGTTGAAATGCTTCGAAAAGAAATCATTATGGGGATTCGTGATCTCGATATTGGGAAATCACATCCTTTTGATACAACAACAGTAAATAGAATCAAAGAAACCGGTCGAAAGAAATTAAATGGTTTCAATTCGTGAAGCGACTGTTGCTTGTAATTTCCGATCGAGCAATGTTGGATCTGATTGATATCTGGACGTATATTGCTGAAAAAAACACAGAGAATGCAGATAGTTTTATTGACAAGCTCTACGAAAAGTGTGAACTCCTCGTAAGCTCACCACATATCGGAAAAAAACGGGATGAATTAGGTTTTGGGATTCGCAGTTTTGCAGTCGGACGGTATATTCTTTTTTACCGCATTCAGAACGAGTCAATAGAAATCGTCAGAATTCTCAATGGATACCGAGATATTGATTCATTCTTTCTGAATTGTTGACCCTCCCCAATAAATCCCCTGCAAAATTTGTCTTCATTTCAAAGAGACGGTATAACTGACTGACCTGAATAATTTTTTCCGGACGATCGTATATCTTGTTGGAGGATATTAGAAAATGAAACTGGCAGCCAATTCATTCAGAGCGACCACTATACTGTTTACCGCCGTCTTGCTCGTGGTGTTCATGGCCACACCGGCGCCGGCAAAAGTGGATAACTTCAAAACCCTGGTGGGCAACGTCAAAGTGGGTCCTGTAAAAAGCACATCCACGCTTCAGGTGCCGTACATCACCTGGGGCGGCGACATGGCCACGTTCTATGCCAACGGCGGATTGAAAACACAGTCCGGCTCGTTATTTGCCCGGCAGGGGCTGGATCTGCAGCTTACCCCCGGTGATGATTTCATTCAGCAGGTGCGGGATTATGTCTCCGGAAAAACACCATTTCTGAGGGGCACCTACCGGATGATCGGGATGGCCTCGGAAGTCATTGGAGCAGACCCTCGCACAAAAGGCGTTCTGTTTTTACAGATGACCTGGTCCGCCGGGGATCACATGGTGGCCCGGAAATCCATCAAAAACCTGAAGAAATTGAAAGGTAAAACCATTGTCCTTCAAAAAGGCGGTCCCCATGTCGGGATGCTTGATGATATTCTGAAAACGGCCCGGTTGAAATGGAAAGATGTCAATATTATCTGGGCGGATGATCTTACGGCTTCACCCAATTCACCGGCGGAGATGTTCCGGACAAACCCGGATATTGATGCTTGTTTCATCATCACACCGGATATGATCGGGCTTTGCGGCGGATTGAACAACATCGGATCCGGCGCCGAGGGTACCGTCAAAGGATCCCGGGTGCTGGTATCCACCGCGGAGCTTTCCCGATCCATTGCCGACGTTTATGTCTGCCGGAAAGATTTTTATGACGCCAACAAGGATCTGGTCACGCGGTTTGTGGCGGGGTATTTCAAGGCATGTGAAGAAGTGATCGACCTGAAAAAGAAGTATGAAACCGCCGGATCCCGTCCGTATCTGGATCTTCTGCAGTTGACCCAGGATATTTATGGGAAAGAAACGATTCCCACTCTGGAAGAAGATGCACATGGGCTGCTTTCAGACTGCACGTTTGTGGGATATCCCGGAAACGTGGCGTTTTTCACTCAAAAGAAAAACCTGCATGGGTTTGACGCGTTTCAGAAAGCCGCTCTGGACCTGGCCATCAGCCAGGGATATGCAAAGGTGCGCGCCGGATTTTCCCCCTCCACCATCGATTACAATGCCACGGTGTTTACCAATTATCTGACAAAAACCAGCGTGGAGAAAAAAGATAGGTTCCGGGGTGAAGCGGTTCGGAAAGAAATTGAGGAGTTGAGTTCCGGAGGCGCTATCGATGAAAAAACAATCGTCTCGTTCACCATTAATTTCGAACCGAACCAGACGGATTTCAGTTCTGTCCAGTACGGGTCCGAATACCAGCGGGTGGTGGAGATGGCCGATAAATATGGGAATGCCGTCATTGCTATCCGGGGCCATTCCGATCCCACGAAAACCCTTCTTGAGCTTGTCCGGGCCGGAACAAAAAAAGGTGTCTTGAAACGGACGGGATCCCGGGGAAACTACCGGTATTCTTATAAGGGAAAAGCCCTGGATCTCACGGCCACACGGGATATTGCCAAACTCATCGAATCAGGCGCTTTTGAAGGTGTTGACGGGAACAATCCCAGACAGACCATGCAGGCCGCCTTGAATCTTTCCAAAAAACGTGCGGAAACCGTGCGAGCATCCATTATCGATTATGCAAAATCAAAGGGTCTCACCCAGGACGAAAGCCAGATCCAGGCTCTGGGCGCCGGTATCAAGGAGCCGTTCATTGCCAAACCCAACAATATGGACGAAGCCCGGCAGAATATGCGAGTTGAGTTCCTGTTGCTTCGAGTGGCGGCAGAAGCTGCGGCCAGTTCCGATTTTGATTTCTAACAGGGAGACAGAATGAACCGGATTTTTTTCGTAATAATCATCGCCGCGGTAGCACTGGCAGGCGTTCCTGTCCTGGCAGACAGTCTGATCACCGATAATATTATCATTGTCCTTGATGCATCGGGCTCCATGAATAACGACATGAAAGGCTCGGGTGTCAAGAAAATGGATGCCGCCAAGGATGCCCTGAAAGCCACGCTGAATAATCTGCCGGAGAATGCGCAGGTGGGGCTGCTGGTATTCAGTGCCCAGAACCTGGATGACGACTGGGTTTACCCCCTGAGTCCGCCGGATATGGATCAGCTTCTGGAGGCTGTTTACAAGCCGTTTCCCGGAGGAAAGACACCGCTGGGCGCTTATATCAAGAAGGGTGCCGACCGATTGCTTGAGGAGCGGGAGCGGCAGTACGGTTATGGCACGTTCCGCCTTCTGGTTGTCACCGATGGAGAAGCCGGTGATCCCCGGAAACTGGAACGGTTTGTACCGGAAGCCATTGCAAGGGGTATTACCATTGATGTTATCGGCGTGGATATGGCCGGGACTCACACTCTGGCCACAAAAGTACATTCTTATCGGAGCGCCAACGATCCTGAGTCTCTGGCCCGGGCTGTGGCACAAGTGTTTGCTGAAATCGGTGATACAACCACCGGCGACACCGGTGAAGATGCTTTCGACGAACTCGCCGATCTGCCGGAAGAACTGGCCTCCGCCATGCTGACCGCTTTAAGCACCACCCAGAATATGCCCCTGGGTCAGAATCCGGATTTCAAAGCCCAGTCCGAACCTGCTCCAAAAGCACCCGCAACCGCCACAAAGAAATCCGGCGGGAAAAAATCCGGAAGACTCTTCGGCTTGCCCATTTCCCTGGTGGTGGTCATTGTCATCATCATCTTCGTCAAAACCCTGCGATCTTCCCGGAAGCGACGATGACGAGCGGGCAAGTGGACGAGTGGACGAATAGACGAGTGGACGAATAGACGAATAGAGGAAAAGACGGATGATGGATAAACCATCATGATGAAATGGACGAATGTAGGGATGGGTCTTGTGCCCATCCTCAATGATACGGAAAAGATGAGTAGAGGAATGGTCGATACAAATTCAACGATAGAATAACGTTGGGGCGAACCTCGTGTTCGCCCAAAGAAAACACGGATATTAAAGGGAATTAAAAATGAGTGAACGAAGCGGAAAAGGGGTTTTAATCGCGGCGCTGATCTGGATCATCATTATCGCCGGTCTGGCTGTAGCCGCCAAATTTTTCCTGCTGCCCTATTTTCAGAAGGATCTGGAGAAAACCACGGGTTCCGAAAGCCAGTACAAGAAAGAGATCACTCTGGCCCTGGATTCCTTCTCGGGATACTCGGTTCTCCGGTCGTCAGCCATGCACCGGGATCTGAAAAATCAGGGGATCAAGCTTGAGATCGTCGATGATGGTGCTGACTATGGAAAACGACTCAAATCGCTGGAAGACAGGGATGTGGATCTGGCGGTGTTCACCGTGGATTCATTTCTTACCGCCGGTGCAAAAGCAGGGAAGTTTCCGGCCAGTATTGTCATGGTGATTGATGAGACCAGCGGTGCTGATGCGGTAATTGCATACGAATCAAAAGTGAAAAATCTGGAGGATCTGGATTATGCCGACGCACGAATCGTGCTTACACCGGCCTCCCCCAGTGAGTTTCTTGCCCGGACCATTATTGCGCATTTCAACCTGCCGGATCTGCCGGAGAACTGGGCGATTGAGGCGGACGGTGCCGAAGCCGTCTACCGTCAGTTCAAGAAAGATACCGGTCAGGAGCGTCGTGCGTATGTCCTCTGGGAACCGTATGTCTCCCGTGCACTGGAAATTCCCGGCGCACATCTCCTCATCGATTCTTCCCGGCTGAAAGGGTATATCGTGGATGTACTGGTGGCGGAACGCACGTTTCTCCGGGATCATCCCGACCTTGTCCGGACCGTCATCGAATCTTACTTCCGTGCGGCACATTCTTACAGCAAGAAATCAGGCGGTATGGAAACGCTTGTCATTGAGGATGCCAAAACCACCGGATCGGAAACACTGAATGCCGCCATGGCCAAAAAACTGGTAGACGGTATTCAGTGGAAAAACACGCTGGAAAATAACGCACCTTCCGGATCGCAAAGGACTCAGGAATCGTCAGGACTACAGCATATTGAGGACGTGGTGCTTAACATCACCGATGTACTTCTGAAAACGGGCGCCATCACTTCGGATCCGTTGGATGGCAAAGCCAATACGCTTTATTATGACGCCATTCTGGATAACCTTCAGCAGAGTGATTTTCATCCCGGAAAAACGGTAAGTGTCATTGAAGGGCTGGGATCCGGCACCGCTGATCTGGATAAAGCCCGGGTCAGAGGACCCCTGAAAATACTTACTGATGCCGAATGGAATTCTCTGATGCCGGTGGGTCGGTTACGAGTGAAACCCATTGCGTTTGCCCGGGGCACGGCACGTCTTAATATTCAGAGTAACCGGGATCTGGCTGCTCTGGCAAAAAGTCTGGGCTCCTGGCCGGATTACTACCTGCTGATCACCGGGAATGTCCGGGCGGAGGGTGATCCGGAAGCCAATTTGAAACTGGCCGGCGACCGGGCGGCCGCCGCCGCGGAAAGTCTGTTGAAAGCCGGGGTTTCTCCGGACCGGATTAAAAATCAGGCGGCAGCACCCTCCGGCGCAGGCGGATCGGCTCAATCCGTGACCTTCCAGTTAATGCAATTGCCCTATTGATATGCTAAATTGACGGCTGTGAAAAAGACTGTCCTGGATGAATCAAAATTCAAAAGCAAGCTGCTGGTCAGTTACCTGTCAAGCCCCATGGTTCTGCTCCCGTTTCTGGTGGGCATTACGGATTTATTGGCGCTTTGGACGTTCAGTATCGATTCCGGTATGGGTATCTTCGCCGGAATTGCCGGTATACTTGGAGGGCTTGGTTTTTTCCTGACCAAACTGCTGGCCGGGGACGAGAAAGCCACCGGCAAGGTGCTGGAAAAACTGGAGAAAGAAGCGCTGGAAGAGTGGGAAAAATCCCTGGATGATCTGGACAGGAAACTTGCGGCCGATGGTGATCCCCGGACAGAAACATGTCTTCGAGATCTCCGGACCCTGGCTCAAGCGTTTCAGACCAAAAAAGAGTGGACATTTTCCCTGAATTCCCGGTCAACATTTGATATTCTATCCGGAGTGGAAAGGCTCTTCAGCCAGTGCATACGCTATCTTGAGAAATCTCTGGACCTCTGGTACACTTCTCAGAAAATGACCACAGAAGACGCCCGGAAACCACTCCTGGTGCAACGGGAGAAAATCATTGAGGACGTGGGAATCAGTATCCGGCAACTGGGAAGTATTCTGGCGGACATACAGGGTCTTGGAACAGAAGATAGTACGACGGACAGTGAATTGACCCGAATCAGGGAAGAGTTGGACCGTAGCCTTGATGTGGCCCGGACAGTGAATAAGCGAATGAAGAGTCTGGACCGGGAGATCGGGATGGAGGAATAGACGAATAGACGAATGGAGGAGTAGAGGAATGGAATTGAACAAAGTAGGGGCGAACCTTGTGTTCGCCCGTTAAAAGGCAATAACACCCCTAAATTAATGAATACAAATTAAAGGATTAACGTAATAGACAATAAGAAGGAGGAAATTTAAATGTTTGGCGCATTAGGAAGATGGATCAAAGCGGTAGGATATTTACTGACGGGCCGGGTGGATTCCGCACGGCGTGCCCTGGACACGAATCCCCATGTTGTCCGGGCGAAATTCGATGAGATCATCCGGGACAAAACCGGGCGGATTCACCAGTATAAACAGGCGGTGGCCGGACTCATTGCTCAGCAGGAAAACAAGATCGGGAAGGTGAAAACCCTTACCAGTGACATGCAGAGACTGGAAGCCCTTAAAACCGGTGCGCTTGCCAAGGCAAAGCAGCGGGTGAAACAGCTTCAGGCAAACAGTGCGGACAAAGCCGGTATTCAGTCCGATGAAGAGTACATGAAATGCCTGGCTGCATATAACGACTTTACATCCACACTGGCTGAGAAACAGGAACGGATTGATGAACTGGAAGGTGATGTCAAAGATTATAGCGAAGGGATCAAGGGACATAAAGTTCAGCTCCAGCAGCTTGTCCGTGATATCGACAAGTTGAAAGCGGAAGCAGCGGATTCCGTGGCGGACATGATCACTGCGAAACAGGAAAAAGAGATTGCCGATGCATTTTCAGGGATAGCCGAGGACGGAACTGAAAAAGAACTGGCCAATATGCGGCAGCTCCGGCAGGAGATGAAAGCTGAAGCCCGGATTTCGAAAGAAATGGCCGGCACCGATACCAAAGCGCAGGAAGCGGAATTCCTGGAATTTGCAAGAACCACTTCCGCCAATACCGAGTTTGACGCGCTTGTGGGTCTCGCGGAAGAGGTGGACGCCGCACCGGCAGAACCCGAAACCGACAGCAGGCAGGCGTTACCGGAATAGACGAAAAGAGGAATGGACGAAAAAACGAATGTAGGGATGGGTCTTGTGCCCATCCTCAATGATAAGGAATTAGCCTTCTGAAAAATGTCCCGAAGGGGCGCCACATAGCAACCCGGGCAACAGCCTGGGGAGAGGACAAAAAAATGAAAAAAATAACACTCACCCTGGCCGCAGCACTCATTATCGGCCTGTTTTGCACAACCCTTTACGCAGAAAAGGTTCCGACATTTTCCCTGGCATGGAGCGAGTACCCCTCCTGGAGCACCTTCGGTGTTGCCGATGAACTGAAAATCATTGACGGCAAAAAGGGTAAAATGGGGGAAATAGAGAAAAAATGGGGTGTGGATATTGTGTTGAAAGAAGCGGATTACGATTCCTGCCTGGTGATGTACGGCGCCAAACAGTGCGATGCCGTCTGTATCACCAACATGGATGTGCTCAACCCGGCCCTTTCGCAAAAGTCCGTAGCCATTCTGCCTACATCCACCAGTGATGGCGCTGATGCGTGTATCGTTTCCGGGGACATTTCCGATGTGAAACAACTTAAAGGCAAGAAAGTGTATGGCCTGGCCAAAACCGTCTCTGAATATTGTTTTGTCCGGAACCTGGAAATTTTAGGGGAGAAAGAAGCCGATTACACGTTTACCAACATGGATCCGGCTGCCGCCGCAATGGCCATGCAGCAGAAACAGAAGGGATACGATGCCATTGTTGTCTGGAACCCCTTTGTTCTTGAGACGATAAACAAGCGGAAAGATGCGAAAATCCTGTTTGATTCAACGACCATTCCCGGTGAGATCATCGATATGGTGGCCATGGCGCAGAGTTCTCTGGATAAACCGGGTGGTGTCGCGTTTGCTCACGCGGTGATCGAGACGTTTTATGCCATCAACAAACGAATGGCTGATGAAACCACCCGGGACGACACGTTGATTGCTCTGGGGGAGAAATTCTCCAACCTGAACCTGCAATCCATGCGGAAAGTGGTGAAACAGACCAAGTTTTACAGCACACCTGAGATGGGCATTGAAGTCCTCACCAGCGACGCCACCAAAAAGATCATGGATGTTGTGAACGGGTTTTGCCTGAGTCATGAAATCGTGCCGAAGAAACCGTCGGTGGGATACGGAAACATGGCGGGTGCAGGTGATGCCAAACTCCGGTTTGATCCGACGTTTATTCAGGGATTCCAGAAATAACAGGCCTCTCCCCCTCCCGTCCCCCATTATCTGGGCCTTTCCCCTCGGTCCCCTTCCCGGGAAACCCAGGAAGGGGATGGTTGGTTGTCGGCTGATCCCTGAGGCCCCCGCGTTTCCGCCGTCGCCAAACAAGTTTGGCTATGGCAGGACAGGCTGCGGGGGTGACGAGATGACCATCATGGAACCAAGCAGAACAGATGCAGTCTAATCATCCTCTTCAGCGCCAAAATTCCACTTCAAACTAACAGACAATGCGGCTTCTTCCATCTCCAGATAATAGCCGGTGAGGGTTAACCAATCCGTTGCGAAGTACGACAGACCAACGTGGGAGTTGATTCCATCGTACGTATAGAATGGACTTACCTTATCGAACAGGGTCATTGAAAATGTTCCCAATCCCCATGCTTCCTCAAAATCAGGGATATCCGTGGCAAAACCACCTGTCAGATTTATCCCCAGACGCTCGTCGACAATCTCAATTGATTTTGAAACCTGAATGTACGCGGACTGGTCGGCTCCGCCAGTCTGAACGCTGCCGGTCCCTACGATGACGGCGGGGCGCCACCCATCAGGATCTTGTTTATCACCTCGGGCACCCCCTTTCATTTAGATAGACCCGGAGTTAATCGATATAATCTCAAGCGAATAAGTCAAGTATTATGGCTTTTGCTGTGATATCTCATGGTGGCGTAACCGGAATCCCCATGACATTTTGAGTTCCCTTGTCCTTCTTGACGGTTTTCCCATGTCCGCATTCGTGGTATGTTGATGTTTCCTTTTGACTCGAATCGGGCATCACGCGATTCGATAACTGCGATATGGAGACTGAATGATTCGTCAACCCATTGCCACAAAATTTACGATCCTGCTGGGAATTCTCTCGGTCATTGTCATGGTAGCCGGGTACACGTACCTGTCTCACCGGCAACACGTCAACAACCCGGATGACACCACCATTCCGTCCTGGTCGCAGATTGGTGAGGGGATAAAAAAGGCCACAGAAGTGAATCACCGGTCCAGGGAGCGATGGATCGTGGTGGACAGCAAGGCCACGGTGTTCCGGCTGTTTCTGGGCATGTTTTTCGGTATTGCAGGCGCCATCGTTGTGGGACTGCTCATGGGATGTTTCACTACATTTGAAGCGTTCCTTGTTCCACCGGTATCACTCCTGGCAAAGATCCCGCCCACAGCGGCGCTGGCGGTTTTTTTCGTCATTGTCGGCACGGATACCAAGATGTTTGTGGCCATGATCGCCTTTGGAATTCTGCCCACTCTGGCTCAGACCATCTATCTGGCGGTGAAAGAAGTGCCTGATGAGACGCTTTACAAAGCCTACACACTGGGTGCGTCCCCGGCGGAACTGATCTGGAACGTCATTGTCCGGTCCATCATGCCGAAACTCATTGATGCCATCCGGCTCCAGATCGGACCGGCCATGGTCTATCTTATTGCGGCTGAGATGGTTGTGGGGGACGTCGGGTTCGGGTACCGGATCCGGCTCCAGTCGCGGCTATTGAACATGAGTGTGGTTTATCCGTATATCATGGCTCTGGCGTGTTTCGGATATTCCATGGATTTTTCGCTCCGGATACTTCAGCGGAAACTGTTTCCATGGTTTGTGAAGGCGGATTGAGATGACAGCAATGAAATTTGTCCTGGAATGCAAGGGTATTCACCACTGGTTCGGGTCGAAACGGGTGCTTCACGACGTCAATCTGAAGATTATTCCCGGGGAGATTGTTTCGTTAGTGGGTCCCAGCGGCTGCGGCAAATCAACGCTGCTCCGGGCCATTGTGGGCACCCATCCGCCTCTGGAGGGCGGTGTGCTCATGGAAAACGGCAACGGCGGCATGGTGACGGTGACGGGACCGGGCCGGGATCGGGGCATTGTCTATCAGAATTACGCGCTCTTTCCTTTTTTCACGGCCCGGGAAAACGTAGCCGTGGGTCTGATGCTGGATCAAACATCCATTCCCCACCGCCTTTTCCGGTATTTATCATGGCGGAAACTCCGGAAAGATCATCTTGAGCAGGCGGAGAATCTCCTGGTGAAACTGAAACTCGGCGATGCCGTGAACCAATACCCTCACCAGATGTCCGGAGGCATGCGGCAGCGAGTAGCCATTGCCCAGGCCCTGATCATGAAACCGCGTATCCTGCTTCTGGACGAACCTTTCGGTGCGCTGGACGAAGCGACCCGTGAAGAACTTCAACGGATGCTTTTGACCCTCTATATGGAAAATTGTGAAGCGAAAAAGCGGGGTGAGTATCCGCCATACACCATGATGATTGTCACACATGAGCTAAATGAAGCCATCTACGTGGGTGACCGGGTGGTGGGGCTTTCCCAATACTGGAACTGGCGGGAGAATGGCCATGAGACCTGCCCGGGCGCTACCATTGTGTATGATCGGGTGGCACCGGTGTATCAGCCGGATCAGGAACGCAATTTTGAGACTTTTGTGAAGAAGCGGGCGCGGATCCGCTCATCGGCCTTTGATCCGTCCGTTCTTCAGGAACGGGAGGAGTTCATCCGGTTCTGGGACGAGCTTCGGGAAGGCCGCGGGGGAGGTGTTCTGAGCCATGAGTAGTACCGGATATCCGTTTGTTAAGACCGCCGGACGTATTATCAATTCCCGGCAGACCCAGACACTGATTTTCACCGGGAACATCCACGATCTGTTTTTTGTCAGGGATGAAGAAGACGGGACGTACCTGCCTCTGGTGGATCACCTGACGTCACTTTGGCAGGTGCCGGGCAAAATCCTTGTGGTGTATGAGTTGAACGGGCCCATCCGGTTTTTGGGGAATGGTGACCGGGAGAAACTCCAGGACGCCTGGCTCAAATGGCGCACCGGGTATGATACGGACGAACTGGCCGTGAAAACCATGCTGGCGACCCGGAAAGCCCGGGCCCAGCTTGAAGGGATGAGTAAGACTTTTGAAGCCAACCTGACCTCCGCCATCGGTAATCCCACGGTGGCACTGGAACTTCTCCGGCAGTTCTGCCTGTGTTCCCGGACGGAGTTTAACGGGAAAAAAGCACTCCCGGAAGATCTCATCATTGTCATTGAAGCAGCGGACATGCTGATTCCTGAAGGGGAGATCAGCCGGTTATCTGATTCAGACCGCCACCGGGTCTCTATCTGTCAGGACTGGTTCTCGGATCCCGGATTCAATTCCGGGGACGACGCCGTGATCCTGGTGGCGGAATCCCGGAGTCTCGTGAATCACCGTGTGGCCCGGCTGCCGCAACTCATCGAAATTCCCGTTGGATCCCCGGACCACGACGACCGGAAATATTTTATCCGATGGTTCAATGCGCAGCAGCCTGATGACGGCAAACTCAAGCTGTGGAGCAGCCAGGAGGATCTGGCCCGGTACACCGCCGGTCTCTCCATTCACGCCCTGATGCAGCTTCTCAAGGGCGCGTGCTACGAGAAAAAACGGTTAAACCTGCCTGACGTTATCGTGAAGGTGGAGGAGTACATCAAGAGCCAGCTCGGTGACGATATCGTGGAGTTCAAAAAACCGTCTCACACCCTGAAAGACGTGGTGGGTTTTTCCAACCTGAAAGGGTTTTTAAAGAAGGAGCTGCTGCCCCGGTTCAAATCATCCGGCGCAGACGCCCTGCCCGGTGCAGCGGTCTGCGGACCCATCGGCGGCGGGAAGACGTTTATCTTCGAAGCGGTTGCCAGTGAGTTGGACATGATTGTCCTGGTGCTGAAAAACATCCGGAGCCAGTGGTTCGGCCAGACCGACGTGATTTTCGAGCGGCTCCGGCGAGTGCTGGACGCTCTGGCCAAAGTGTTGATCTTTGTGGATGAAGCGGACACGCAGTTCGGTGGAGTGGGAGCGGAAACGCACTCCACGGAGCGGCGGCTCACCGGGAAGATCCAGGCCATGATGTCGGATCCGAAACTCCGGGGCCGGGTGATCTGGCTCCTGATGACGGCGCGGATCCACATGCTTTCACCGGATATCCGGCGGCCCGGAAGGGTGGGGGATCTTATTATTCCCATCCTGGACCCGGAAGAGAAGGATCGGGAGGATTTCATCCGCTGGACCCTCAAAGCGGTGATGGACAAATCGCCTACCCCCGGACAACTCGAAAAACTGGCGGGAGTCACCGCGGAATTCTCGGCGGCAGGATTCGCATCCATCCGGTCGGAATTGAAAGCCAAGGCTATTCAGTACGACGGAAACCTGACGTTCCGGCAGATCATGGATATTATCGGGGATCATATTCCTCCGGCCATCGGTGATACCAGGCGGTACCAGACGCTCCAGGCGCTGGTGAACTGCACCCGGAAAAGTCTGTTGCCGGCATCGGTCCGGAAAACGGGCTCCCGAAAAGAATGGGAACAGGAAATCCGGGCGTTGGAGGCCCAGGGGATTCGGTAGGTCTCTTCCCGGGCCTTTCCCCTCGGTCCCCTTCCCGGGAAACCCAGGAAGGGGATGATCGTTTTTTTTGTCTCGTCATTCCGGACGGGATGTTGTCTCAACCCGTCAAGCGTGAACCAATTGAGATCCGGAATCTCATTTGACGGCAACTACTTTGGCGGCAACACCCATGATTTACAACACGTGAAGGGGACATTCTGAGATCCCCGCGTCCGCGAGGATGACGAGACAACCATCTTTACTTGATCCGAATTATGTCCATGTCAGCGGCAAAACCCAATCATCCCCTGCCCGAGCCTTTTTATATTGTATTTTGATCGATTGTTTTGCTGTTCTCAGAACAAATAATCATAAGGGGTTAAATAGATTTTTGGTAGGATATTCACAACGTAATTCAAGCAGCACAGGATTTAGCAAGACCTATAAGCATCGATTCAATGCTCAAATGGTAATCCAGTTCTTCCCATTCTACTCCCGTATTTTGACAAATGAATCCATACTGTTTCAGCTGTGAGAACGAAGCGTTTTGAAGTTCCGGATACCAGGACATCGGTGTTGAAATTATTCGCCCATCTTCCAGTTCCACATGAAGGTATCTATCATCAAATCCCACTGATTTACCTTTGAAAGAACTCATCCCATCTCCTTTCAAATTCTTCACGATATTCCTTGGTGATTTTGACAGCTTTCTTGAGATCTCCTACAGACAGGCAACTCGATACAATCACCAAAGTTGTCAAATTTATTTTTGCAAAACCTCCACCCTTCATAACATGAACATGTTTTGGCTCGTGCTCATTAGCATAGAAGAAAAACTTAAATCCGTCTTTGCGTAGAAGTGTTGGCATTGTTTGCGTAATCTCCTTCCCTTTATTCTAGCACAATACTTTTTCTTTGCCTAAATACAAAATGGCCGATGATTTGTCCTTATCAGTGGCAAAAACCAATCATCTCCTGCCCAAGCCTCTCCCCCTCCTGTCCCCCACTCCAGGAAACCTGGAGCAGGGGATGATCGTTTTTTTATTCCCAGCTGAACGGATAGAAATCCACTTTTCCCAGAAGGACTGTCATCGCTGGATCGGTGAGTGCTGCCAGCCATGTTGCATTGCCTGTACCGGCGGACGCAGGCCATGGAAATGGCGTAATCACAGGCATCAACCACTGTCCCGGTGTGAGATCAACGTTAAAACAGTCAAAATCAGTAAATCCCGGCGCCCAGAAGAAATGACCGCCCACCTCCAGGACGACGAACAGAGGAATAGACGGGTACATTTCATCGGTTGGGTTACAGATGGTGATGGAGCATTCGAATAAATCTCCGGCATGGAATACGTCAGAAGGCAAATCCAGGGTGACTCCGAAGGTTTCGCAAGTTGGCAGAGGCGTTGGTGAGGGTAGAGGCGTGGCGCCTTCGCGGCGGTAAGTGGGATCACCATACAGATTATAAATGTACATATTCTGGTATTCGAACATATGCTGCATGGGATAATTGTGGTTGACATGGAATTTTGAATTATAGAGAGCTTCTCCAAGGGTTTCCGGCCCGTTGGGACCATTGATGAGGTACCGGTTGAAATCGTAGCAGAGCGATTCAGCACCTCCCTGGTTGGACGGCCATTCCCCGACAATACATGCACCGCGGGTTGCCGCCAGAACTGCGATGGCTGATCCTCTGACCTGTTCAGTCAGCAGTTCGACGCCGAAATTTCCTGCCCAGTTTGGTTCCGGATATCCCACACTACAGGCCACGGAAAATACGATTGACGGATAATCATCATCCAGATGGGATGCTTCACCAATGCCGATGAAACGAATGCCCTGGAGTTCCTCGGATTCCGGGATTTCATCCCCGTCATCCTCGGCCCAGATCGTCCGGCTGGCACAGGAGGGAAATCCATGGCCGGCCCAGTTCACAACCCCATATTGTCCATTCAGCCAGTCACCGGAAAAGGCGGTTTCGGTAATGGCCGGCCAATCATAAGCCGATGGGCTGAGTCCTTCCTGCTCACTGTAATGGCTGATGGTCCAGCCATCCATAATATCAGTTTCAATGTGTGTCATTAAGGTGGCGCCGTCCTCGTCCTGTGGCCAGGGATTGTGATCCTGCTGAGCAAAAAACATCATGGTCCCTGCGTGCAGGGCACTGTCTTTCCAGGAACCGGTATCCTGTTCCACTCGAACGAGTTTAGCCAGGGTGTAGGTTGTATCGTTCGGTGTCGAAGCCGGTATCCGGCCCACAAACACTTCGGCGAGAAAATCTGGTGTATCCTGACCATACTCCCCGGGATATCCGTCACCGTCAGAATCCCAGTTTGTGGATTCCGGATCCGACAGATCCGCATAGTAGTAATCAGAGGGAATTGCCGTACCGGGATTCATGGGATCTGAGGGATTTTTCGAATGCATCCATAGATTCGGGTAAAAATACCGCATGGGAACCTGTTCGGAATCACCCACCAGCAGAACATATTCAATACCCCAGTCGATGTAATTTTCCCTGAGAAAGTTTCGAATCTGTTCGGCAAGATCCCGTCCCGGCTGCATCGCGATCTCCGGATCAGTCACCCGCATGAGTCGAACCGAATATCCCAGTGACTCTTTCCAGGGAATGAAATCCGATGAAATCACTGCATCCGCCAGCTCATCAATGGTGATAATGACAAGATTGGATGATTCCGGAAAACTGCCACGGTACGAACCACGGTATTCATACCGCAATTTCATTTCTGAATAATTACAGAACAGTTCCCGGGCACGCGCATCTGCTAATGTGTCCCTGTTCATCTCTTCCAACTCTTTGTACTCCGGACTGTCCTGCACAGGTACCTCACAGTGAATATTGATCTGACAGTCTGGGAAATGAACGAGACGACCGGATCTGGGAAAGTACTTGAATGGACAGTAGGATACCTGAGCATACCGATATTTCCGGAGACTGCCGGTTGAAACGAGCCGGCCGGTTGATTCCGGGTATGGTTGATCCTGTGAGTAGACGGTCCGGTAATTCCGAAACCATTCCTCCTGCATCTGCTCGAATAGATCCGGACGGACAGATGAATCATCCAGGGGGATGATAGGTGGTGCCGGTTCAATCAGATAACTGCCCGGTAAATCATGCGACTCCTGACTCACCACATCAACCGAAAGCACCTTTGCACCGGGAGGAAGCGCCACCAATATATTTTTCATGGGTAATAGGGGTTTACCCGGATCCATAATTGAGTGAAATCCGTTCATCTCGATTCGATACGCATCTTGGGTTTTAAGAAGATTGTATTCATTAGCGGATACTGAAACGGATACGACCTTCGAATCAGAAGCCATAACCGAGCCTGTAATCAATATGGCCAGAACAAGAAGAGATGATGTAACTGCATCTTTTTTCACGGGACCCCCCCAAAATACAAGTAAGTGAGATAATCAAAATTCCCTCTTATCTATTTTAGCGAATAATGTTGCGGCAGCCAAATCAATCATCCCCTGACCGGGCCTTTCCTCTCGGTCCCCTTCCCTATGGTAATGGGGAAGGGGACAAGAGGGGAAGAGGCCTGTTTGGCATCCCCGCACAATTCCGTATAATACACAGACCACTATTGACCGTTTTTCCCGGGAGGATTCACTATGTTTTGTTCACGAAAACCCCGCTTTTACCTGTTTGTCGGATTGGTCATGGCCATCACGGCCGTCATCCCGGCATTTGCCGACGAAACCGTCTATAACGATGCGCTTGCGCCGGGCTGGGCCAACTGGTCATGGGACAGCACCGTGGATTTCACCAACACTTCTCCGGTGTACAGCGGAACCACGTCCATCTCGTGTGCATATACCGCGGCGTGGGGCGGATTGTTCCTGCATACAGATTCTTTTATCAGCACTGCCGGGCTGGCATCCCTTCAGTTTCAGATTCACGGCGGCACTATCGGGAATCATAATATCCAGGTCATGCTCTATGACGAATCCGGCAGTGCGGGACCCTCTATGGTGGTGACATCCACATCAGGTATCTGGCAGACCGTGACCGTCACCATATCGGATTTGGGGAATCCCGCACAGATCAGCGGCATCGTCTGGCAGGATGGTTCCGGCGGGGTACAGCCCGTCTTTTACCTGGATGCGATCATCCTGGTATCCGTTTCGGGGACACCCACTCCCACGCCGCCGCCGGGAATCGGACCGGATCTCAATGTGGATGCCGGCACGATTCTGTACCCCATCAACCCGGATATTTACGGCATGAATTTCACCGATGAAGCTTTAGCGGACGAACTGACACTACCGGTCCGGCGATGGGGCGGCAACTCCACGACGCGGTACAGCTGGATCAACGATACCTCCAATCGTGCCATGGACTGGTTCTATGAAAACATTCCCAATGCCAACGATCACCCGGAAAATCTTCCCGACGGATCCGCCAGTGACCGGTTCGTGGAACAGGATATCCGGACCGGTACCCGGTCCATGATCACTGTCCCTCTTATCGGATGGACCCCGGCGGACCGGGCGTTCTCCTGCGGATTCAGTGTGGCAAAATATGGTCCGCAACAGGAGGTGGACCCCTGGGCGCCGGACTGCGGCAATGGTGTGGACACAAACGGTGACGATATCACCGGAAACGACCCTCTGGACACCAGCGTGGCTATTGATGAGACGTTTGTGGAAGCATGGATCGCTCACCTGATTTCCCGGTATGGTTCCGCTTCCGACGGTGGCGTGAACTATTATTGTCTGGATAACGAACCGATGCTCTGGAACGATACACACCGGGATATCCGGCCGAATCCGCTGGGATATGACGAGAGTCGCGATCGATTCATCACCTATGGAACCGCCGTGAAAAATGCGGATCCCGACGCAAAAACACTGGGACCGGTGACCTGGGGCTGGACCGCGTATTTTTATTCCGCTCTGGACTGGGAAGCCGGCGGAAGCTGGTGGCTCAACCCATTGGACCGGAACGCCCATGGCGGTATGGCATACACGGCATGGCTCCTTCAGGAAATGCAGGCCAATGAAACATCCACGGGTATCCGGGTGATGGACTACCTGGATCTTCATTACTATCCCCAAGCGCCGGGAGTGGCACTTTCATCAGCGGGATCAGCCGCTACCCAGGCCATGCGTCTCCGGACAACGCGGTCCCTGTGGGATCCGACATACACCGATGAAAGCTGGATCGGGGAACCCGTTCGGTTCATTCCCCGGCTGCGGGAATGGGTTGATGCGTATTATCCCGGTACATTGCTGGCGGCCACGGAATACAATTTCGGTGCACTGGACCACATCAACGGTGCGGTGACCCAGGCCGATGTTCTGGGAATTTTCGGTCGTGAAGGACTGGATATGGCCTGTCTCTGGGACCCTCCGGCTTTAACCGATCCCGGCGCATACGCTTTCCGGATCTATCTCAACTATGACGGACTGGGATCCGGATTCGGTGATACCTCCGTGCAGGCCGTGAGTAACGATCAGTCCGAAGTATCGGTCTATGCCGCCCAACGGAGTGCCGACGGAAACCTGACCGTGACGGTCATTAATAAATCCACGGAAAATCTTACCTGCACGGTCAATATTTCGGGATTTACACCCACCGGGACAACCACCGCTTACCGGTACAGCAGCGCTGATCTCAACGCCATCGAGATTATCCCCGGAATATCCGTCGTGGATACACTCACCATGGATTTCCCGGCGGCTTCCATCACCCTTTTCGACCTCCCTGGGCAGTGTCTCAATCATGGTGATGTTACCGGGGACGGCATCCTCACCGCCGGGGACGCTCAGACCACGTTTGAAATCGCACTGGGAATCATCACACCCACTCAGGACCAGGAATGTGCCGCCGACTGCAATGGTGATGGGAACATCACCGCGGGAGACGCCCAGGCCATTTTCGGTGCGGTCCTGGGAATGGGATCTTGTGTGGATCCGGTGGATGCGGGTTAACCATCGTAAACGGTCTCGTCATTCCGGACGGGAAGTCATTGGCAACCCGTGAAGCGGGAACCATTTGAGATCCGGAATCTCATTTGGCGGCAACACCCATGATTTACAACACGTGAAGGGGACACTCTGAGATCCCCGCGTTCGCGAGGATGACGAGACAACCATCGCAGCTGAATGTCGCGAGGATGACGTTGCCACCATCATGGATGGCACCCATGGCAAAGTGAATCCAGAAATCTCTTCTTTTGGAATTCATCGACCTCCTGATTTTGACAAATGCGCTTTGAAATTGCCTGTTAACAGACCAAATATCCTCGTATTTCACAAAAACATCATTAATAAGTAATCCATTTTCCTGAATAACCAGGATCATCTATGTTCCCTTCCGCATAGACTCAAATCATCACAGCCGACAAAAAATCCTCGCCGGGGTCTCGGATTCGTCTCATTACTCTTGACCTCAATGCCAATATACGGATTCCCTGATTTCAAAATAAGAATATCAATTTCCGCACCGGCAACCGTGCGCCAGAATGTAATCTCAGAACCACGAACAAGATCGAAAATACAATGATCCATTTGGTAATGAGAATCGTTGCAATTATCCGGAGCGGTGACCAGGAACCTCTGATCTCTGACAACAACTTTTCTCATATTTAACTCCGTGAAAATACCATAGTCATACTAGTGCCAAGTCAATTTTGTACTGTCGGAAATCGACATACCCAGCTAATATTGCACTGCCTTGTGATTGTCGTGTTGTTCTTCGATTTCTGTTGCAACACTTCATCATTGACACGACACTAGGTACTTTTCCTGAAGTACAACTCTGTGCCAAGTGCTCCAACTGTAAAGAGTAAGACAGCACCGATTACACCTCCATGAGAACCTATCATCCATCCCAATATGCCGGCAGAGAAGCACATAGCAAATCTAACCAACGTATTCCAGGAGCCACTCCGAGCCAGGATAAATCCGGAGAGTAACGAAACATAAGTGACAATCATTATCCCGGCGGGATAGGAATCAAAATCGGTAATGTTATGTCCAAGACAGTTAAGAATTGTTAAAAGGCATTCAATCGCCTTTTCTTCCCTGGGATCAACAAGCCCTATCCAAAGAAAGAACCCGTAAGGAATTCCGGCGACAGCACCCAAACCAAAGTGAATCCAGAAATCTCTTCTTTTGGAATTCATCGACCTCCTGATTTTGGCAATTGCGTTTTATTGATCTGAAGCCCTTTTTCCAGAATTGTAACCACGTTCATCTTATTCATTAATGTCCGGTTCAACAGCTTCCGGATTCCATTCAAGCGCACTATCCATGGTCACCAAAGTTAGCGGAATATCGGGATTGTTTTCCCTGAAATACCTGTACTTACGGTGATTATACAGACTTTTGGAGTATTTGACTTCAATGGCAGTCGTATTCGGTGAATTCGCGTTAATGATAAAGTCCACTTCCCGCTTTTTCTGAGTACGCCAGAAACGGATTTTGTCATCTCCAAACCGGTCTTTGAATAATCGATAGATGTAATTTTCGAGAATGGATCCCCGGTCGGGCCGGAGACCGATGGGTAAATAGTTGCTGATAAAATGATTCCGCAGACCCAAATCGTTGAAATATACCTTCGGCATCTTACGCAATTCTCCTTGTACATTCCCTGAAAAAGGTTTTATGATTGAAATATGAAATGATTTTCTCATGACATGGAGATAAGTATTCACCGTCTTTATATTCAATCCGGAAATTGACGCCAGATTGCTGACATTTAATAGTCCGCCCACCTGACCTGCCAGGGCGATCAACAAGGTAAGATATGCATCCGGATACTGAAACCCGGCCTCAACTGCATCCTTTTTTACATAGGAACCCGCCAGTTCATCGAGAATTGCCTGCTTTTCAAACTGATCCTCAGCCAGGACAACCTCCGGATACCCCCCGTAAATAAGATATTCATAGAAATATTGATTGATGTCATCCCGGTACACCAGTGGGATCTTCCGGCCTGTATTCACCATTTCCGCA